>Ga0256405_10001021_pt1 | contig 83352 bp, 69 predicted proteins | sample RumenRJG_02DNA_FD_189096 | JGI IMG/M metagenome (GOLD analysis project Ga0256405, IMG submission 189096) | Bovine rumen microbial communities from Lethbridge, Alberta, Canada - RJG_02 | ecosystem: Host-associated > Mammals > Digestive system > Stomach > Rumen | place: Canada: Alberta... | reverse complement strand
TTGATTTAAACCGGACTCTTTCCGCGGAAAGGTGGACTCATTGTGTGGAACGGGGCACCGGACTCATTGAGCGGAAAGGTTGCTCTGAACGGCGGAAAGGCTGCTCTCAGAGCCCGGAATATTCAATGTATCTGGTTTTGCATGAAAACCGTTTTATACAGATAGTATATATAATTAGCAACAAAAACTCCTTTGTCTTGAAACCAAATAACATTTCCATCTTTAAAATAAAAAGGAGTCTTGTCTTTTACAACATACGGTACTCCAATGGTTCCAACACCACTTATTAACAGATCCCCCACTTGTGGAACACCATATCCTTATTTTTGCAAAGCCGGTCATATTCATCGATGCCAAGGTATCCCCTGCTGTATGCCTGTCCGAAGAGCAGATAAAACATCTTCAGGAAGCTCTCAACATACTGATATGAATAGTCATTGACATAATACAGATCAGCAAGGTAGTCACACACCTCCGCCGTTGAAATATCAGTAATATACCGTTTGCCAAACACTTCATGCAGATGAATTTTCCAAAGAGAGTCCTGCTTCCGGACTGTAGCATATGCCCTGTCACCTCTGCCTTTTTCACTGTATTCCTGAAATACTTCTTCTACGGTCATTGGCCGTCGGGACAAAGCTGAAAGCGCATACTGAACACGCCGTTCTTCTCGGTCTTTCTCATCCTGTTTTTTTTGTTCTTTTTCCAGTGCTACCTTCCGGGCCCTGCTGGCAGCCTGTTGCGTTTTGTATGGCTTCCCTTCCGCATTCTGAACAGACTTACGATCGCATACTTTTCCATTGATCTTCACTTTGAAGCGAAAACCCCAATTCCCATTTGGTAGCTGAAAAATACCTTTCTCTGTTGTGTGATCCATGAGACACACTCCTTTTCAAAAGTGTGACTCACACTCATTTTTACAAAGCTTTTTTCATGTTGTTTTTCTTGCAGTGTTAATAATTGTGTGACTCGTTAAGGCCGGTCTGCGCGCCAACTTTGAAGGCGAATGCACCGAAGTCGGCATGTACCTGGCCATGGGCCGCGCCGCTGCCCGTGAAGGGTATCCGGAGATCGCGGAATACTGGAAGACCGCCGCTTTTGAAGAAGCGGAGCACGCCGCCAAGTTCGCCGAGCTGCTGGGCGAAGTTGTCTCCCCCAGCACGAAGGAAAACCTGCGCGTCCGCGTGGAAGCCGAAAACGGCGCCACCCAGGGCAAGACCGACCTGGCCAAGAAAGCCAAGGAGCTGGGCCTGGACGCCATCCACGACACCGTGCATGAAATGGCCCGCGACGAAGCCCGCCACGGCAAAGCCTTCAAGGGCCTGCTGGAACGGTACTTCGGAAAGTAATTTCCTATACATCCCTGCCCGGGCAGAACGGACGCGTTCCGTTCTGCCCTGTTTATTTGCAAAAAAACAACACGGAAAAAGAAAAAAAGCAGGTTCTATTTTTCTCTATCCGGTGTGGTATCCTGCGCGCTTTCATGCTATCCTGTGTACAAATCAAAGCTATTCCTGCAGTATGAAGAGACCGGAGGACACCGGAATGAACAAAACAGACCTGCTGCGCACCCTGAAAACCTTTTTCCTGGAAAAGCTGCCGAAGGCTCTGCTTTTCTATATCCTTGCGCCGCTTTTGTGCGTCATCTTCCTTTCCGGACCCATCGGCGAAGCAGCCTGCCGGAGCGAAACAGCCGCTTTCCTGATCCTGCTGGCCGCCCTGGCCGCCGTGATCCTGAACTGGCTGGTCTATACGGTCCGCCGCCGGAAACGCCCTTCCACCCTGGTGTTTTCCTACGGCATCCTGTGCCTGCTGATCGCCGCGTATATGGAGCATGAGGCAGTGCCCGCGGACAGCGCCCTGTCCGCCACCCTGGCCATTATCTGCGGTTCCCTGATGATGATCTTTTTCCTCGTGCTCAGCCACTGGTTCGCCTCGCGCCGCCATTCCAAAGCAGCCCTTGCTATCGCCGTCGGCCTCCGGATTGCCTTCGGCGTGGTCCTCTTCTTCATGGCCTGCCAGGTCTTCCGGGATTTTGAGACCCGCTGCGTCTCCCGGGAAACCTGGATCACCACAGCGATCCTGATCGCCCTCCTGCTGGCGGCCGCCGCGCCGCGGCTGCTTACCCTCATCCGCCGTTCCTTCCTGCGCCGCCGGGCCACCGCCCAGACGGAAGGGACCATTACCCGGATCATCGGGGAGACCCATCTGGACCTGGATGACGATCCCGTCACCCTGTTCCATTGCACGGTTCAGTATACCGTCAGCGATCACTCCTATGAAACGCAGGCCAGCGTGACCCGCCATTTCCTCCGGAGATACGGGAAAGAGAACTTCATCGGCCGGAAAATCCCCGTTTTCTATGACCCGTCCGATCCGGCCAAAGCGTTTATGAACCGGATCGACCGGCACGTCCTCGATCAGAAGGAGGAAGAACGGGAACAGGCGAACGGTACGGCACCAGCTTGAAATACCCCGTCGTATCCTTTATAATGCGAGCAGAAACTTCCTTATCTGATAATGACTTATTCTGAATTCCGGGAGGTGTGTCACACAGTGTTTGGTAAATTTATGATTGCTTTTCTGGTTATCCTTGCCGTGCTTGCGGGCATCGGTTACTGGATGAAGAAACGCGAGGCCTTCAAAAAAGGAGACATCAAAACGCCGGATCAGGCGCTGAACAATGTGGCTGACCTGGCGGATAATTTCAACCGTGCAAGGTATCAGGATCAGGATGGCAAATAACCAAAACCGGACAAGGGGACGGTTCTTCTGTCTGGTTCTGTTGTCCCTTCTTCTGCTGTTCAGCGCCTTTCCGGCCGGTGCTGAATCCGCTGAGACTATTATTTATGAAGGAAACGCTTACCCCCGGGACGCCGAGTATATCGACCTGGGGGATTTTGTCGTTACGGACTTTGACGCCTTTACCGCGTTTCTGGACCGGATGCCCGCCCTGCGCCAGGTGGACATGTGGCAGAACCGGATGACCTCCGGCCAGTGTGACATGCTGGCCGCCCGTTATCCCGGGATGCGCTGGGGCTGGACCATGGTCATCAAAAACTGGAACCATGAGCACCTGATCCGCACGGACGCCACGTCCTGGTCCACCCTGCACAACAACAAGAGCGCCAAGCACAGCAGCGAGGATCTTTCCGTCCTGAAGTACTGCTGGAACCTGATGGCGCTGGACGTGGGCCATAACAAGATAGACAGCCTGGAATTCCTGTACGATCTGCCGAACCTGCGGGTGCTGATCCTGGCCTGCAACGCGGTCACGGATATCACCCCCATTGCCACCCTGCAGCACCTGGAATATGCTGAGCTTTTCAACAACAAAATCACCGATATCACGCCGCTGAAGGACCTGCCCCACCTGATGGACCTGAACCTGGGCTTCAACCGGATTGCGGACCTGAGCCCGCTGGAGAACATCAAAACGCTTCAGCGTCTCTGGCTTTTCTCCTCCCAGCGGATCAACAAAGCCCCCGATCCCCTGGCTGTGGAAGCTCTCCGCGCCGCCCTTCCGGACGCGCAGATCGATACCGTGCATCATCCCACCACCGGCACCTGGCGCTACGTCTCCGGCAACCGGAAACATCCCCACTATGCCGCCATCGTCCAGATGTTCGGGGAGGATCACCTGCATCCCCGGTATGAGTATGTTCCCTTTGAGGACAGCTGGACCCCGGAAGGCACAGCCGTACCGGTTGAAACCCCGTCTCCCGTGGCGGAAGGACCGGCGCTTCCCCTGAACACTCCCCAGGATTTTTCCGACAGGGGCTACCTGCTGCCCGTGGACTTCTCCGCCGGCAAAGCGCCGAAGGCGGAAGGATATATCAGCGGTCACGAATATACTGATTCCACCATTTCCGTCCAGACCGGAGAAGGCAACACCGGCTCCTGTGATTACTGGTATGCCCGGATTCAGCTGACCGACGCTTCCCAGATCCGGACCATGGCTGCCAGCCGGGACGGCAGTTTCCGCAGTTTCGGCCAGATGGACGCGCTCCGGCTTTCCGGCCTGTCCGGCGCCGTTGTCGCCGTCAACGGAGACTGCTGGAACAGCAGCGAAAAAAAGAACATGGGCTATATCATCCGCCAGGGCGTCCTGTACCAGAACAACCTGGGCGCCGCCGGCAGCTGGGATTCCATTCTGATGGACGTGCTCCTGATCGACGAGGACGGGGATTTCACCGTCCTGAAGAAACCCACGGAAGGAAAAATACCCGGTCTCCTGAACGGAAAACGGGTACTGAATGCTTTCTCCTTCGGTCCGCTCCTGGCGGAAAACGGCGAAGTGGTCAAAAACTATCATGAGGCTGATTTCTGGCTGGACATGGCCGCGGACAAGGCCCGCCAGCGCATGTGCATCTGCCAGACGGGTCCGCTGCAGTACCTGGTGCTCTGCTGTGCCGGACCCTATAAGGACAACGCGGGCATGACCCTGCGGGAGCTGGCTGAACTGGCCGTCTCGCTGGGCGCGAAAACTGCCTACAACCTGGACGGGGGCTATTCCACCCTGCTCTATTTCAACGGTGCCCGGCTCAATGAGTGCGGAAGCCGGGAACACCGCCGTCTCCAGGATATCATTTACTTTGCTTCGGCGGAGTAGCCTGCTCCTCCGATTTGCTCTTTTTCCAGGCTTCCTTGTACAGCCGCTCCAGGGAACGTTCCGTCCCGGGGCGGTAATTTTTTTGCAGGTATTCCGCAATGCTGCCCTGCACGCCGATGACTTCCCGGCGGAATTCCCGGGCGGAGGTGCGCAGCGCCTCGTTGCCCAGGGCAATCAGCTGTTCCGGCCGGTCGGAAGTAACCACCCGGACCCTCGCCCGGTTCCGGGCCAGCAGGGTCGTTTTTTCGATATAGGCGTCCGCGGTCTGCGCCTCCCGGGTATAGACCACATAGATATTCTTGTATTTTTCCGCGGAGCCGGGATTACCTTTCACCTTATAGGCATCGAAAACCAGGATCACTTCCCGGCCTGTCATGCCCGCGTAATCGCACATCAGCTCTGTCAGCTGCATCCGGGCCGCGTCAAAATTATCCTGCACCCGGTCCTTCCACTCATCCCAGGCAAACAGCACATTATAGCCGTCCACCAGCAGGATTTCCCCTTCCGGTGCCGGCGGCCGCTTTTCCGCCGGCAGGCTTTCCGCGGGCGTTTCCTTCGGCACAGGGTTCATCAGCCTGCGGGCCTTCACCGGTCCGTAGGTTTTTTCAAAAATCAGGCGCAGCGCCTCTTCTTCCTCCGCGGAACCCCGGTAAGCGGACGCGCTTCCCGTCCGGACTGCCGTTACAGGCTCCGCCGCTGCTTTCCGGTCCTCCTTCAGGGGAAGATGCATATACTGCTCCACCTGATCCCAGGGAACCGAAACCCCGGCCCCGTGGGAACAGAACACGGAGTCCGCCGGATTCATCACATCCCGGAGCGGATCATAGCCCTTCTCCAGGATCACCTTCTCCGCGTCCGCGCAGGGAAGATACGCGGAAAAGGAAGCGGACATCCGTCCTGCCCCACCGGTCCGCGCGCTGAGCTCCCGGGCATAGTTCCGGCAGGCGGAAGCCGGCACCACCGCCCGGAGCTTCCGGAGTCCTTCCTCCGCGTCCTCCGGTCCCTCCGGCTTTCCGCCCATCAGGGTCAGATCGTTCATCACCCGCCCGAGGGCTTCCTGGGGCACGGTCACCTCCAGAGCCAGATAAGGCTCCAGCAGCACGCAGCCGGCTTTCATCAGTCCCTGGCGGACCGCCCGGTAGGTGGCCTGCCGGAAATCTCCGCCCTCCGTATGCTTCAGGTGGGCCTTTCCGGCAATCAGGGTGATCTTCATATCCGTGATCGGGGCGCCGGTCAGGATGCCCCGGTGTACTTTTTCCTGCAGGTGGGTCAGGATCAGCCGCTGCCAGTTCAGCACCAGATCGTCCGTGGAAACATCCGTGTCAAAGACCAGGCCGCTGCCGGCGGGAAGCGGTTCCATCCATAAATGCACCTCCGCGTAATGGCGCAGCGGTTCATAATGGCCCACACTCTCCGCCGGAGACATGATGGTTTCCCGGTACAGGACGCTGGTTTCACCGAAGGTGATTTCGATACCGAAGCGGTCATTCATCTGCCGGCGGAGCACCTCCAGGTACACGTCCCCCATGGAGTGCACCCGGATTTCCCGGCGGGCTTCCACAAACTCTGTCTGCAGCAGCGGTTCCTCTTCCGTCAGCGTCTTCAGGCAGTCCAGCACCTTGTGCAGGTCCTCCCCCGGACCTGGAATCACACGGCAGGCATAGCAGGGGCGCAGGGTCTGCTCCCCTCTGATATATTCCGCGCCCAGGCCGTCCCCGGGCATGGCCTTCGTCAGTCCCGTGACGCAACACAGCTCCCCGGCTTCCGCCCGCTGCGCCGAAGTATACCGGGCTCCGGAATACTGCCGGATCTCGGCGATCTTTTCCGTCCAGGAATTTTCCCCGGTACCGCCGGTCACCTGATCCCGGGTTTTCAGTTCCCCGCCGGTCACCTTCAGGAAAGTCAGCCGGTTGCCCTGGGGATCCCGGGCAATCTTATACACCCGCGCGCCGAATTCCTTCGGCCAGGCCGTTTCCTCCGGGAAGGCGGCCAGGAGGTCCAGCAGGGGTTCCACGCCCTCATTCCGCAGGGCCGCGCCGAAGAAGCAGGGAAACAGTTTCCGGTTCCGGACCAGGGAGCGGATCCGCTTTTCCGGTACGGTTCCGTCCCGCAGATACAGGTCCAGGCAGGTTTCATCACACAGGGCTGCCGCTTCCGACGGATCGCCCGTGAAATCCGCGATCCGGTCGGACAGCGCCCCCAGCGCCGATATCAGGTCTTTCCGGTCCCCGGTGTACCGGTCCATTTTATTGACAAACAGCACCACCGGAATCCCGCTGCGCTCCAGTAGTTTCCACAGGGTCCGGGTATGGGACTGGACGCCCTCCGTGGCACTGATCACCAGCACCGCGGCATCCATCACGCTGATAGCCCGTTCCGTTTCCCCGGCAAAATCAGTATGCCCGGGCGTATCCACCAGCGTCAGGTCCGTTTTCCCCCAGGTCAGCCGCGCCTCCTTGGAGAAGATGGTAATCCCGCGTTCCTTTTCCATCTGCTCCGTATCCAGGAAAGCGTCCCCGTGATCTACCCGGCCCTGCCGGCGCACGGCGCCGCTGAGAAACAGCATGGCTTCGGACAGAGTAGTTTTGCCCGCGTCCACATGGGCCGCCAGACCCACCGTCAGCTTTCCCGCCATAGCTGTTTCCCTCCTTTTTATCTCCTGTTTTCCGATGGCAGAAAGTATATCAGTTCTCCCGGACTTTGTCTATTGACGAAACCCCCGCCATTGCTTATGATTAAGCCGGATAGGGAAACGGCATAAAGCCGGTTCCGCAAAAGAAAAAGAAAGGAAGAGATCACATGAAGTACGAATGTCCCTGCGGCTATATCTATGATCCCGAAGTCGGCGACCCGGAAGGCGGCATTGCGCCCGGCACTGCCTGGGAAGATGTTCCTGAGGATTGGGTCTGCCCTGTCTGCGGTCTCGGAAAGGATGCCTTTACTCCCGTCTGAGGCTGAACGTTGAGTATGAATATTGTATGTCTTGACCTTGAGGGAGTGCTGGTACCTGAGATCTGGATTGCCTTTTCCCAGGCCAGCGGCATCCCGGAACTGAAGCGCACCACCCGGGACGAGCCGGACTATGACAAGCTGATGAAATGGCGGCTGGGCATCCTGCGGGAGCACGGCCTGGGCCTGAAGGATATTCAGGATACCATTGCCACCATCGATCCCATGCCCGGCGCGAAGGAATTCCTGGACACCCTGCGCAGCGAAACCCAGGCGATCATTCTGTCCGACACCTTTACCCAGTTTGCTTCTCCCCTGATGAAGAAACTGGGCTGGCCCACCATCTTCTGCAACGAGCTGGAGGTGGGGGAAGACGGCATGATCACCGGTTACCGCATCCGGGTGGAAAAGAGCAAGCTGACCACCGTCAAAGCCCTGCAGAGTATCGGCTTTGAGACCATCGCCGCCGGCGACAGCTACAACGACCTGGGCATGATCCAGGCCAGCAAGGCCGGTATCCTGTTCCGCTCCACTGAGCAGATCAAAAAGGATTATCCGGAGCTGCCCGCCTGCGAAACCTATGAGGAACTGCTCGCGCAGATCCGCAAAGCACTGTAAGGCAACTGAATTGATGAAGGGAGAACCCTGACGGTTCTCCCTTTTCATTTTCATCCGCTGAATGATCTCCTGCATTCACGCGTTAATGACGGAGATCTTCATGGTCATCTCTTCCAGGACATCCAGCAGCATACGCACCGTATCCAGGCTGGTCAGCATGGTGACATTATTCTGGGCCGCGCATTTCCGGATCGCCACGCCGTCCCCGAAGTGCATGCCGGACAGCACAGCCCGGGTATTGATGACATAGCTGATATAGCCGTCACGGATCGCATCCGTCACAGCTGTACTTCCTTCACTGGGTTTCGCGAGGATCCGTGTACGGATTCCCGCCTCAATCAGCCGCTGTCCGGTCAGCGAAGTTGCTACAATGTTAAAGCCCATCCGGTAAAACCTGCGGATCAGCGGGATCGTTTCTTCCTTATCTTCATCCGCGACGCTCACAAGCACAGTCCCGTAATTCTTCAGTTTCAGCCCCGCGGCCGTCATGGCTTTGTATACGGCCCGGTGCAGTTTTACATCATAACCGATGGCCTCGCCGGTTGATTTCATTTCAGGCGAGAGATACGCGTCCATTCCGCGCAGCTTGGAGAAAGAGAAAGCCGGCACCTTTGCATAGTAGCGGTGCTTCTCCTCCGGATAGCGCCGGAACAGGCCCTGTTCTTTCAGGGAAACGCCCAGCATCGCCAGTGTTCCGATATCCGCCAGGCTGTATCCCGTTGCCTTGGACAGGAACGGAACCGTCCTGGAGGAACGGGGATTCACCTCAATGATATATACTTTGTTGTCCGGATCCACAATAAACTGGATATTGAAAAGGCCCACAATCCCGATATTCAGGCCAAGTTTCTCTGTATATTCCAGGATTGTCTCCTTTACGCTCTGGGGCAGACTGTAAGACGGATAAACGCTGATGGAGTCCCCGGAATGAACTCCGGTGCGCTCCACCAGTTCCATAATGCCCGGAATAAATACGTTCCGTCCGTCGCAGACAGCATCCACTTCCACTTCCTTGCCCCGGATATAATGATCCACCAGCACCGGTTTGTCCGCGTCCACTTCCACGGCGTTGCGCAGGTATTCCGCCATCTTTTTTTCATTCGCCACGATGGTCATGGCCCGTCCGCCCAGCACAAAGCTCGGCCGCACCAGTACCGGATACCCGATTTCCGATGCCGCCCGGATGCCTTCCTCCACATTCGTGACTGCCCGGCCCTTCGGCTGGGGAATCTGCAGGGAAGACAGCAGCTTTTCGAAGGTATCCCGGTTCTCGGCCCGGTCGATCGCTTCACAGTCCGTCCCGATAATCCTGACGCCCCGCTCATGCAGCGGCATGGCAAGGTTCACCGCCGTCTGGCCGCCCAGTGTCACGATGACGCCCTCCGGCTGCTCCAGGTGCAGGATGTTCATAACATCCTCCGGGCAGAGCGGTTCGAAATACAGCTTGTCGGAGCAGGTATAGTCTGTGGATACTGTTTCCGGGTTGTTGTTGATAATGATCGCTTCATACCCGGCCTTCCGGATCGTATTGACCGCATGAACCGTGGAATAGTCAAACTCCACGCCCTGGCCGATCCGGATGGGGCCGGAGCCAAGCACAACGATCTTCTTCCGGTCGGAAACAACCGATTCGTTTTCTTCTTCGTATGTGGAATAGAAATATGGAATATAGCTTTCGAATTCGGAAGCGCAGGTATCGATCATCTTATAGACAGGCATAATACCGGCAGCTTCCCGCAGACGGAAAACATCCTCTTCACGCATATGCCAGAGCCGCCCGATCTCCCGGTCGGAAAAACCGTACTGTTTGACTTCCCGAAGCATGTCCGCATCTTCCGGGCTGGCTGCCAGCGCCTGTTCCATATCCGTAATATGACGGAACTTCCGCAGGAAAAAACGGTCAATCGCTGTCGTTTCCGCAATCGAATCCATATCGCAGCCGATCCGGAACAATTCCGCGATCGCGAAAATCCGGTCATCCGTACCATTGCGGATATAGGCCAGCAGATCCTGTTTGTTCCAGCCGTCAAACTTCTTCAGGTGAAGATGATATGTCCCGATCTCCAGCGAGCGTATGCCCTTGAGCAGGCTTTCCTCCAGGTTCCGGCCGATGCTCATGACTTCACCGGTCGCTTTCATCTGCGTTGAAAGTGTGTTGTTGGCATCCGCGAATTTATCAAAAGGAAACCGCGGAAGCTTGGACACCACATAATCCAGCGCAGGCTCAAAAGACGCCGGTGTATTGGCGATCCGGATCTCGTCCAGTGTCATTCCAACCCCGATCTTGGCTGATACCCTGGCAATGGGATAACCGCTTGCCTTGGATGCCAGCGCCGAGGAGCGGGAAACCCGGGGATTGACCTCGATCAGGTAATACCGGAAAGAATGGGGATCCAGGGCAAACTGTACATTACAGCCACCCTCGATCTTCAGTGCCCGAATGATCTTCAGCGCGCTGTCCCGGAGCATATGGTATTCCTTGTTCGTCAGGGTCTGAGAAGGACATACAACAATGGAATCCCCGGTGTGAATGCCGACAGGATCAATGTTTTCCATATTACAGACCGTTATGGCCGTATCATTCCGGTCCCGGATCACTTCATATTCGATCTCTTTATAGCCCTTGACGCTTTTTTCCACCAGCACTTCCCCAACGGGAGAAAGTTCCAGCGCGTTCTTCAGCTGTTCCGTACACTGTTCCGGTGTGTCCGCAAATCCGCCGCCTGTACCGCCCAGGGTAAACGCCGGGCGCAGGACTACCGGATAACCGATCTCCTCCGCCGCGCGCAGTCCGTCCTCCAGAGTATGTACGGTCACAGAAGGGAGAACCGGTTCCCCCAGGGACTCGCACAGCTCTTTGAAAAGCTCCCGGTCTTCCGCCTGTTCAATGGAACTGCTCACTGTGCCAAGCAATTCAACCCCGCATTCCTTCAGGACGCCCTTCTTTTCAAGCTGCATCGCCAGGTTCAGGCCTGTCTGTCCGCCGATTCCCGGCAGAATCGCGTCCGGTCGTTCATACCGGATGATCTTCGCGATATATTCCAGCGTCAGCGGCTCCATGTATACCTTATCCGCCACAGAAGTATCTGTCATAATGGTAGCCGGATTGGAGTTGCACAGGACCACCTCATACCCTTCCTCCCGAAGGGCAAGGCAGGCCTGTGTTCCGGCATAATCAAACTCCGCTGCCTGGCCTATCACGATCGGACCCGAACCAATGACAAGGACTTTCCGGATATCAGTTCTTTTCGGCATGGTCCGCGTCCTCCTCCATCATCCTGATAAACCGTTCAAAAAGATACCGGCTGTCCTGCGGTCCGGGTGCGCTCTCCGGATGGTACTGCACACTGAATACACGGTCTTCCTCACAGCATGCGCCTTCAACAGTTCCGTCCAGCAGGTTGATATGGGTTGCCCTCAGCGGTATTCCCTTCAGGCTCTCCGGATCCACCGCATAGGAATGATTTTGTGAAGTGATCTCTATTTTCCCCGTCTCCAGGTTTTTCACCGGATGATTGCCGCCCCGGTGACCGAATTTCAGTTTGTATGTTTTTGCTCCATATGCCAGGGAGATGATCTGATGTCCAAGGCAGATACCAAACATCGGCCGGAAACCGATCAGGGACCAGATCGTACGGATCGTTTCGGGAACATCCGTGGGATCGCCCGGACCGTTGGAAATGAATATTCCATCCGGATTCATGGCCCGGATCACGTCAGCGGAAGTGTTCCACGGAACGACTGTCACGCGGCACCCCAGCGCGTTAAGGCTGCGGACAATGTTCCGCTTCATGCCGCAGTCGATTGCCGCCACATGCAGCTTTTCATCCACGGCGGGAAACGCCCTGGGTTCTTTACAGCTCACGCGGCTGACCGCGTCCCTGGACGGTGTATACAGGCTCAGCTTTTTCAGTCCCTCTTCCAGCGGCGTATCCGCTGAAGTGATCAGTGCCTTCCGGCTTCCGAAATCGCGGATGGAGCGGTTCAGTTTCCGGGTATCCACCCCGGATACACCCGCGATGCCGTATTTCTCCATCACCTGTCCAAGGGAAGAAACCGACCGGAAATTGGATGGCTCATCGTTGTACTCACATACGATCAGCGCCCCGATCGTCGGCACGTCAGTCTCATAATCATCTTCTGCCATGCCGTAGTTGCCGATCAACGGATAGGTCATCACAACCGCCTGGTCTGTATAGGACGGATCAGACAGTATCTCCTGGTATCCGGTCATGGATGTGTTGAAAACAATCTCCAGTATTGTTTCCTTTTCCGCCCCGAAGCCCAGGCCATAATACTCCTGGCCGTCTTCCAGAATAATCTTCCTGTCGGGTTTTTTCAGCATAGTCTTTCCTCTCCCAGGTCAAACAGCAATCAGGTCTCCTTCGACTTCCGCAAACCGGCTGACCTCTTCCAGCAGCCGGTCGCAGTCATCATGCCAGATCTCCAGGGTAATGGGACGGCTGAGGTCCAGCGAGAAAATCCTCAGGATCGATTTCGCGTCAACCACATGCCGTCCCTCACGCAGATCCATCTTGTATGGATAGCGTGAAACGATGTTGACAAAACCGCTGACTTTCTCAACCATGTTCAGCCGGATCATCACATGTATCACAGGATGGTGTTCTCCTTCAGGCCTTATTCCTTTTGCCGGAATGGTCATTACAGCAAAAAAAGAAGTGCACGGAAGATCAGTACTCCCTTGCACTTCATGGAAAGTATTGTAATTTGGACAGGAATGAATGTCAATAGAACCCGGATTCATTTATCCTTTGAATACTGCATACAATCATCTTGACTTTTTCCGCAAAAAGCGTATATTGGCGTTGTTCAAAGACGAGCAGTTTCCGCCGGGAAATAGCTCGTTTTTTTACTATAGGGAGGTGAAACCGCCGTGAACGTTGCCCGGAAACTCGTGGACTGCCTTGTTGCAGAAGGCGTGGAGTATGTCTTTGGTATCCCCGGGGAGGAAAACCTGGAGGTCATCGAAGCCCTTGCTTCGTCTCCCATCCGCTTTATCACAACCCGTCATGAGCAAGGTGCCGCTTTTATGGCGGATGTATACGGCCGTCTCACCGGCAAAGCCGGCGTATGCCTTGCCACGCTCGGCCCGGGCGCGACCAACCTGATCACAGGTGTAGCCGATGCCAACTCCGACGGAGCTCCCCTGGTAGCAATCACGGGACAGGTATCCTCTGAGCGGATGCATATCACCGGACACCAATACCTGGATCTTGCCAAGCTTTTTGAGCCCATTACCAAAAGAACCAAGCTGGTCATGCGCCCGGACAGCATCACCGAAATCGTCCGTCTGGCCTTTAAGTACGCTGAACGTGAGGGAGAAAAGGGAGCGACCCACATCGACCTGCCCGTGGACGTGGCCCGTATGGAAGTTCCGGAAGGCATGGATCCGATGCTTCCCCGTCACAGCCGTCCGGAATATGCTGACCTGGAAACCATTGCTCAGGCCGCCAAGCTGCTTGCCCGGGCAAAATGCCCCGTGATGCTTGTCGGCGCGGACGCGTCGAGACCGGGTGTGAATATTTCGGGCGAAATCACTGAACTTGCGCACTCTGCGCACATTCCCGTAATCAATACCATGATGGCCAAAGGAATCATCCGCAGCGACGATCCTTATGCCATGGGAACTGTTGGTATTCCGCAGAAAGATTACCAGGATATCCTGCTTGCACAGGCCGACCTGCTGCTGTGTGTAGGATATGACATCGTGGAACTTGCCCCTTCACGGCTGGATCCCGGGCTGGATAAAACAATCATCCATGTCAGTACAACTGCGGCCCATGTCAACCGCAGCTATCCGCCGGCCATCGAGGTCGTGGGAGATATGGCCGAAACGCTGCGGCATCTTGCGCAGCTGACCGCAAGAATTCAGGAACCTGAAGCTGCCTTCGCCCTCCGGGATGAAATGCTGCGGGAATACGCCGTTTGGGAAAAAGACGACGCATATCCCATGAAGCCGCAGCGCATCCTGAGCGATATCCGAAAATGCATGGGAGCCGGTGATATCTTGCTCAGTGATGTAGGCGCCCATAAAATGTGGATCGCCCGTCATTACCTCTGTGACGAACCCAATACCTGCCTGGTTTCAAACGGATTTGCTTCCATGGGCATTGCCCTCCCCGGCGCACTAGCCGCAAAGTTGCTGCGGCCCGACAACCGTGTGTTGGTTGTGACCGGAGACGGCGGCTTCATGATGAACTGCCAGGAGCTTGAAACAGCACAGCGGGAGCATCTGCCCTTTGTTACGCTCATTTTCAATGACAGTGCCTATGGGTTGATCCAGTGGAAGCAAAACGACCGCTTCGGTCACGCGAACCTGACCGCCTTCACCAACCCGGATTTTGTCCAGCTGGCCGAAAGCATGGGATGTAAAGGATACCGTGTCCGGCATGCTGACGAACTATGTGAAATCCTGGACGATGCTTTCCGGCAGGATGTTCCGGCTGTTATTGACTGTCCGGTGGACTACAGGGAAAACACACTGCTGACACGGCGGTTGCAGGAAATCATGGACAGCCACAAAGTATAGCGTACTTTCCCTGGTTTTCGACTCTTTTTGACGAGGTGACAATGATGAAACCGATTATTGGTGTAATGCCTTTATGGGATGATGAAAAAGAGAGCCTCTGGATGCTTCCGGGATACCTGGACGGTATCACGGAAGCCGGCGGCATCCCTGTCATTTTTCCTTTTTCATCGGACGAACAGGAACTGGATCACCTGATCAGCCTATGCGGAGGTTTTCTCTTCACAGGCGGTCACGATGTTTCACCGGAGATTTATGGAGAAACTCCTCTTACCGGACTTGTGGATACCTGCAGGAAACGGGATGAAATGGAAACTCTTATTCTCCGGAAAGCCATGGCAGCGGATAAACCGATCCTCGGGATCTGCCGCGGAATCCAGTTCATTAACGCCGCCCTGGGCGGAACACTCTGGCAGGATCTTCCGTCACAGCATCCTTCCGACGTAAATCATCATCAAAACCCGCCATACAACATACCCACACATGATGTACGGATCCTTCGCGGTACTCCGCTGCACAACTGTCTGGGAACTGAATTCCTGCCGGTAAACAGCTACCATCATCAGGCTGTCAGTCGGCTTGCCTCCGGCCTTTCAGCCATGGCTGTCTCCCCGGACGGTCTTACGGAAGCCCTGTACAAGCCGGATCAGCAATTCCTCTGGGCACTGCAGTGGCATCCTGAGTTTTCCTGGCAGACCGATGAAAACAGCCGGAAAATTTTCAGAGCGTTTACCGATGCCGCTCGCTGAAACACAGGCTTCTGTTCTTTGCGTGTATTAGCCCTTGACAGGGGGATTTCGTAAGCATACAATGCGTGCATCATGAGGCGCAAGGGAGCGGCTGCAAAGCATCCCCTGCGCCTCATGTTTTTTCCCGGAGTACCCACAGAAAGATTGAGGGAGGAAAAACCATGAAAAAACTGATTGCTGTCCTGCTCTGTACCCTGCTGCTTACAAGCGCTGCTGCGTTGGCGGAGGATTATACCTTCGGAACTGATACCGCCTTCCGGCCTTTTGAGTATACGGATGAGACCGGCACACTGGTGGGCATCGATGTGGAACTGTTGGCCGCCATTGCTGAAGACCAGGGTTTCACATATACCATTGAGCCCCTGGGCTGGGATGCTTCCATTGCCGCCTGTCAGGCAGGCCAGAAAGATGCCATGATCGCCGGTGCTTCCATTACTGAAGAACGGAAGGAAAAAGGCTGGATCTTCTCTGACGGATACTATACCGCCACCCAGTCCATGGCTGTTGCCGCCGGTTCCGATATCACTGCCTTCGATGGCCTGAGCGGAAAGAGCGTTGCCGTAAAGACCGGCACAAAGAGCAAGGATTATGCCGACAGCCTGGCCGGAACATATAACTTCACGGTCGTAACCTTTGAAAGCTCCCCTGATATCTATCAGGCCGTTATCAGCGGACAGTGCGCCGCCTGCTTCGATGATACCCCCATCATGGCGGATTACATCAAGTCCAACGGTGTACCGATCCAGCTGGTTGCCGGCACGGAAAGCGAAGGTGCGGATTACGGTATGGCCATCTTCAACCCTGAAAAGCAGGAAATCGTTGATAAATTCAATGCCGGCCTTGCCAACATCAAAGCAAACGGCAAATACGATGAAATCCTGGCAAAATACCTGGGTGAATAAGCTCTTCGGATCTGTGATATCCAGGCAGGGAGGCGCTTTTTTCAAGCCCTCCCTCCTTTTCAGTCTGTTCGCAGATCCCTGTATCTGAAAGGAGCCGGGTTCCTTTGGCTGATATTTTTAACAAATACGGAACTCTCCTGATCACCGCCATGGGGCAGACGCTGCTCCTTGCGCTGTACGGGCTGTTTTTTGCCTGCATCATCGGTCTGATCGTCGGTATCATGAGTGTGCTGAAAAGCAGATTCTGCCGCGGCTTTGCACTGGTGTTCGTCAATCTGATCCGCGGTGTTCCGATGATCGTCCTGGCCTATTTTATCTTTTTTGGTATCCCCTTCCTCTTCAACAGCATCCTGCATATCGGGGGTGTGACCCTGACGGCATTGCAGGCCGGCTCCATCTGCCTGGCCCTGAACTGCGGTGCCTATATGGCGGAAATCATCCGTGCGGGCATTCAGTCTGTGGATGTCGGCCAGATGGAAGCCGCCCGTTCCCTGGGACTGCCCTACTGGCGTTCCATGCAGCGCGTCATCCTGCCCCAGGCGATCCGCACAATGATCCCCAGCATCATCAATCAGTTCATCATTACCCTGAAAGACACTTCCATCCTCTCGGTCATCGGTTTCCCCGAACTGGTCAACACAGCCAAGAACGTGGTGGCCGCCACCTTCCTTTCCTTCCAGACCTGGGGAATCGTTGCCATCATGTACCTCATTGTGATCCTGCTGCTCCAGTGGGCAGCCAAGGTGCTGGAGAGGAGGCTGAAGTATGAATCCAGATAAAGTAAAGATCAGGGTGGAACACCTGAAGAAGGATTTCGGCCATCTGCAGGTGCTTCAGGATGTTTCGGCGGAAATCTGCGAGGGAGAGGTTGTGGTTGTTATCGGCCCCTCCGGCAGCGGCAAGTCCACGTTCCTTCGCTGCCTGAACCAGCTCGAGGAAGCCACCTCAGGCAAAATATTCATCGACGGGAAAGACCTGACGGATCCCGGTACGGATATCAACAAACTCCGTGAACGGGTGGGCATGGTTTTCCAGCATTTTAACCTGTTCAACAACATGAATGTCCTGCGCAACCTGATGCTGGCCCCGGTGGACCTGAAGCAGTGCAGTAAGGAAGAGGCCCGGGAGCGGGCGCTGGCCATGCTGGAACGGGTCGGCCTGCAGGATAAAATCAAGGCTTTTCCCCATCAGCTTTCCGGCGGACAGAAACAGCGGGTTGCCATCGCCAGGGCCCTGTGCATGAAGCCGGATATCATGCTCTTCGATGAACCGACCTCCGCCCTGGACCCGGAAATGGTCGGCGAGGTGCTGGATGTAATGAAGGAACTGGCCAGGGAGGGCATGACCATGGTCGTGGTCACCCATGAAATGGGATTTGCCAGGGAGGTTGCCAACCGCGTCCTTTTCATGGCAGACGGAAACATCCTGGAAGAAGGTACTCCGGAGGAGGTTTTCGGTAATCCGCAGCATCCGCGGACCCGCGATTTCCTGAATAAGGTGCTGTAATCATTCCCGCAGGCCTGAATACAGGTTTCGGATATGCCAAAGGGAGAGCCACAGAATTGTGACTCTCCCTTTTCCTTTGGGAAAACAGGGCTCCGGAATCAGGCTCCGAAGATCTGGTCCAGGGTATCCTGAACCACCTGCTTGTATTCCTCCTGCAGCTGGGCGGGGGTCAGGTCGCCGTTGATGAATTCAACCAGCGGCATATCTCCCAGCACGGTGCCGGCAAAGTCAACCACCGTCTTTTCGCCCATCTTCTTCATGATTTCAAAGTTCCACTCCTGGAGGTCCAGCTTGTCGGAAGTGGTGGTATACCACCATTCCAGTTCTTCCGGATCATCCCGCAGGGCAACATCGTCATGGTACCAGTTCTGATAGGCACGGAAAACATCATAGACCAGTTTCGGGTTCTCGATGCCGACGGGGATGAAGTAGAAGCTGCCGGCAGCGATCTTGGTGGCGTTCGTTTCCGCGTTGCCGTGGGGTCCGATGGGGTAATCCACAAAGACCATGTCGAAGTCCAGCGTGGTTTCGGCCTTGCCGTCCCAGTTATAGTCGTCATAGTTGGCCATGATCCAGGCGGCGGTTGTGGTGAAGGCCACCTTCTTGTCACGGTACAGCCAGCGGCAAACGTCCCAGCCGTTTTCTTCAGGCAGCGGATAAGCAGCCTTGTCCGTGGTCCACAGATCCTGCAGGAACTTCAGGGTTTCGCCCATCTCCACAGAGGACAGGTTCTCCTTGGGGGTGGATGCCAGGGTTGTGCCGTTGGACATGTACCAGTAGGGCAGGCAGTCGGTGATCCAGGCGCCGTAGCCGTAAACATCCGTGACGCCGTCGCCGTCGTTGTCCTTGGTCAGGGCGATGCAGTACTCCCGGAACTTGTCCCAGGTCCACTCGCCGCGGGCGGCCAGTTCCCGGGGATCCTCCAGGTTGGCTTCCTCGATCATCTGCAGGTTGAAAGCCAGCGGATAAGTCGCGGCCACCTGGTCCTCCGCGCCGTTGACGGTCAGCAGGGACACAGCGCCGCTTTCCAGTGCCACATAGTTCATTACGGTGTCGTTATGTGTGAGCAGCGGATCGTCGGGATCCAGCACGTCACGGAGGTCCATGGCATAGCCGTTCATCACAGCGGGAACACCCCAGCCCAGCTCGACCATGTACACGTCGCAGTCCGGTTCACCGGCCAGGATGGAGTTGTTCACGGAATCCTGCACGCCGGCATAGGTCAGGTTCTGGAATTCGTAGGTCACGCCGTAGGTGTCCTCGATATTCTTCACGTTGTCGAAGCGCATGAGGTCGGTTTCCTTGCCGGTGGCGGCTTCATTGTCTTCCCAGGATTCGTCGTTGGAGTCATAGTAGATGTCCCACCACAGACCGATGGTGATATTCCGGGGATCTTCCGCCAGCGCTGTTACAGCCATGGAAAGCACCATGACCAGTGCCAGCAGTACCGCTGTCAGTTTTTTCATAAGTCAATTTCTCCTTTCCAGAAATCAGGTCATCACTTGATTGCCTGGCCCACGGCCACAGCATAAACATTCCAGGCAGAGGAGCTTTCGCACTGCATCATAGCGCCCCAGGTGGACTTGTCCTCACCGCAGAGCGCCTCGATCTGCTCATAGGTCACCTGCGCGATTTTGCCGTCCGCCACATCCGCGCCGTCATTGCCCACGCGCATCCAGCCGGCTGCCGCCCAGGGCATGACCAGCCACATATTGCCGTCCTCAGATTCATAGGAAATGGTCACAACGCTACCGGGCACCAGGGCGTCGATGATTTCCTGCGGCATTTCCAGGCCGTCCTGCGCCCAGGCGTCGGCGGACTTGGTGAAGCCGGGGAATTCAACCAGGTTGGTCAGGCCGAAGAATTCCGCCTTCTGGCCCACACGGACGCCGTAAACCTCCCAGGGAGAGGAGCCTTCACACTGCATCATGGCACCCCAGGCGGACTTGTCCTCGCCGCAAAGCGCAGCAATCTCTTCATAGGTGATATAAGCCTTGCCGCCCATCTTCGTTGCGGTTCCCTGGGATACGCGCATCCAGCCGGCAGTTGCCCAGGGCATGACCAGCCAGATATCGCCGTCTTCGGAGCTGTAGGTGATTTCCACCACGGAGCCGGGAACCAGCGCGTCGATGATTTCCTGCGGCATTTCCAGGCCGTCCTGCGCCCAGGCGTCGGCGGACTTGGTAAAGCCGGGGAATTCCACCGCGTTCTTCAGCACGATGCGGTTCGCCCGCTGGCCGACGCGTACAGCGAAGACTTCCCAGTCGGAAGCGCTTTCGCACTGTATCATGGCACCCCAGGTGGACTTGTCTTCGCCGCAGAGCGCCTCGATCATCTCATAGGGAATCTGGGCAATGTTCTTGCTGTTGTTGATGGCAGCGGTTCCCTGGCCTACGCGCATCCAGCCGGCGGTTGCCCAGGGCATTACAATCCACATGGAGCCGTCCGCACTCGCGTATTCCACTTCCACCACGGAACCGGGCACCAGCGCGTCAATGATTTCCTGCGGCATTTCCAGGCCGTCCTGCGCCCAGGCGCCGGCAGACTTATGGAAATCCGGGAACTCAACAGCGTTCGTCAGGGCGACGAGGTTGCTCATATCCCGCTCGGAAGCTTCCGCCACGTATTCCGCAGTCGGATCCAGCGCGATGGCGTTGCCTTCCGCGTCCAGGAACTGGATGTTATCCAGGTAGAAGGTGGCGGGTTCGCCGCCGGCCTGATCTTCACGGGAGATCATGATGTAATTGCCCGCGCCGGCAACAAACGGCGCCTTGAAAGCAATCTTTACATTGCGCGGATTCTTTTTCTCCATATAGACAGACCAGTCAGCCTTGTTCTCATCCGCGTTCTCGCCGGTGTAGCTGTACACCACGCCGGAAACCGCGTAGAACTTACCGTCCGCGGCCTTGTCAACACCGATGTCAAAAGTGACAGCGGCAACGTCAGCCAGCTTTTCGCCGGCCAGGCCCTCCAGATTCAGGGCCACATAGGGGATCCCCTGAGCAGCGACGCGCAGCGCCTTGGAACCGTTGTAATCCACAACTTCCAGGGACGCGGCGGCATCCGCGTTCGGTTTGACAGCGGAGACGCCGAGGAAGGCAAACACGCCGTCCTCAAAGTCAAGCACGTTCACCGGATCGGCGGACGCCCAGGAGCACATACCGATTGCCATCACGGCAACCAGCAACCAGGAAATGAGTTTCTTCACGGGACTTTCCTCCTTTTATTTTTTACCCGATCCCGGGTAATTAACAATTTCACAGCGGGCTCAGCCCACAATGCCGGAGCGTTCCACGCCCTCGATAAACCGCCGCTGCAGCACCAGGTAGATCACCACAACCGGCACCAGCACCAGCACCACGCCGGCGTCAAAATAGAGCTGCTGTTCGCGGATGGTCAGCACCTTTTCCGCGTTGGCAATGACGTTGATCAGCGACTCCAGTTTCCGGGTCACCAGGATAGAGTCGGAAATGTTGAAGGTGTTGGCAAAGAATGAATCGTTGTACTGCCAGACAATGGAGAACACCGCGACGGTTATGACCGCCGGCGCCGCGTTCGGCATCATGATAGTGAAATAGGTGCGCGCGGTTCCCGCGCCGTCCACCAGGGCCGCCTCCTCAATCTCCTTGGGCAGGCCGCGGAAAAACTGGTTGAAAATATAGATATACAGGCCGGAGCGCAGTCCGCAGCCGAACACGGACATAATGACCGTCGGCCAGGCCGTCTGCAGCAGGTTGATTCCCTTGCCGCCGTTGAACAGTCCCACAATTCCCAATGGATTAAAGAAGCGGAACGTCGTATACAGCGGGAACTGGATCGTATTCAGCGGGATGACGATCATCACCAGCACAAAACCGAACAGCAGTCCCTTCAGCGGGAATCTGTAGCGGGCAAAGCCGTATCCGACCATCGAGCAGATCAGCAGCTGGATCAGGGTCACCCCGGTTACGTACAGCAGCGTATTGCCCAGAATCGGCAGATAATCCAGATACTTCAGCGCCATGCTGTAGCGTTCCAGCGTGGGGCTGATCGGAATCGTGAACACCATGGGGTTAATGGAATCCTGCCGGGAAAAGAACGAGTTCGTGATGATATTGATCACCGGCGCCAGGATGACATAGCTGATTCCCGCAATGACGATCAGGCGGAAAAGGCCGAGGACCAGGTTCTTCATGCCGTTCAGGGCTTTGTCACGCTGGTTGGCGTAGGCGGGAGAATGCCGGAAACCCTGCCATGTGAGCTTGCCCTCCGGCGCCGCTTTGGTTGTCTGCATGTTCTTTCTCCCTCCCCGTCAGTTGTAGTAGAAGGTCCGCCTGTTCAGCAGGTAAACGATCAGGCCGAGGATCAGTATGGTAATCAGAGTGGAAACCACGGAGAACGCGGAGGACAGCCCGTAGTTGTAAAGCTCCTTGTAGGTACGGGTCGCCAGGCTGACCACCTCGCTGGAGGAAAACCGGTCCACGATCGTGTAAATCGTATTTGTGATGATGTGAGGCATTACCATCGGAAAGGTCACCTTCCAGAAGGATTCATACCCCGTCGCGCCTTCAATCCGGGCCACCTCGTACAGGGAGCCGGGAATGGACTGCAGCGCCGCGATGAACAGGATAATCTGCACGCCCGATCCCTTGATGATCGAGGAGATCCGGTTGACCGCATCCACAATGTAGCCGAGAACGGATTCCGGGATCGCCAGATCACCGAAAAGGCTCATGTAATATGACACGGAGACCGTTCCCGCCTGCGCCGTTTCCAGGTTTGCGGAGGAAACGCCGGCGTTCACCAGTTCCGTTGCGCGGGTAATGGCAGAACCCACCGCGTCCGCGCTCAGGATGATCGGCAGGAAAAAGATTGCCCGCACCAGGGCCCTGCCTTTGAACTTCCGGTTCAGGAGCATGGCCACAAACAGGCTGAAGAAGATGATCATCGGCAGGTCAATCAGCATGTCCATCACGGAGGAGGCCAGCGTCTGCTTGAAGGTCGCGTGGCTCGTGAACGCCTCCAGATAGTTGCCGAAGCCGATATATTCCTTCGTCATTCCCGTCGCGGCGTCCAGGCCGATTCTGGACAGGCTGAATTCTCCCAGCTGCACCAGGCATCCGGCATAAAACACCAGGAAACCGATCAGCCACGGAAGGATGAACCAGTATCCGCGCACGGCGTTCCTCTGCTCAAAGGAAAGATGAAAAATACGATTCTTTCTGCGGATGCCAGTCATTCGTTTTCTCCTCCGACCGCCAGATAATCCATTGCCGGGATCCGGTATCCGTCCGCCTCCGCGTCTTTCTCCCCGCTGTTCACATACAGCACCATGCCGTTGGAATAGGTCACGCGGGCCAGCGTATCACCGAGCCGGTCATGCCGGAGCATTTCCGCGCCGCTCACCCGAGCCAGGGCCCCGTTGACAAAGCGGTAGCTTTCCGCCGCTTCTTCCTTCCAGGCGGAGAACGTTGTGGCGTAATTGTTGTTCAGCCCGGTGTATTTCATGTCCGCCGCGTCCTTCCAGGTAAACGTGTAATGGGTTGACGCGCCGTACTCAATCAGGTGAAGCAGGGTTGCCCGCCGGTTTTCGCTCTGCATCAGGTTCAGCGGGGATCCGCAGTAATCTGCCGATCCGTGGAGGATCAGCTCCCACAGCGGAATCTGTTCATCCACAATCGCGAACATCGTCGCTTCCACCGGCGCGTTGATCACGTGCCGGATATAGGGGAAGCTGTAATCATTTCCGCCGGACACCATCAGTTCCCGTCCGCCGGCGCCGATCACCTCAAAGGCATGCTTCACCAGGTCCAGGTCAGCCTCCCGGCTGATGACGTTTGTCCGCCGCTTGTCCGCGTGCACCTCGTTTCCCAGGTCCCGCAGGGACAGCGCGTCCAGCTCCAGCCGGTCAGCCGCTTCCGCCAGCTTCGCGGCATACCGGGGCAGGAACCGCGGGGACAGGAGCATATAGCCCCGTTCGGCAAAGCCCAGGGTTGCCATACGCCGCAGGGACACGGGGTTGATCACACCCAGTTCCGCCGCGTAGCCCTTGGCGTAATACCGGCTGGCTTCCTCGCTGCGCAAAAAGCCTTTCGCGATCTCTGTCACCAGCTGGATTGCCGCGTCCGGATACACCTTTCCGCCGGCGTTTTCAGCCGCCGCACGCAGGGCCTTCAGTCCCTTTTCCCCGCCCAGCTCGTTCAGCACGGATACATGGCTGACCGGATCGTGGTAGTAACCGCCGTTCATCCACCCCTGCAGGTTCACCCGCAGGTTGCCGATCTGTTCCTGCCGCAGGCTGTCCAGGATTTCCTCCGCCTGGCCGAAGGTGGTCATCGGCATCACCCGCAGGTACTGGACGCCCATCCAGTGCGCGGTTTCCCGCACACCGCTGAGAATGTCGCAGTAGAAGGGAATATCACCGTCCGCTTCCGCTTTCAGCTTCAGGGTTCCGTCCGCCAGGAGGGATTCCCGTACCGCCTTTGCCAGGCCGTTGTATCCGGTATATTCCCCGTCCAGGATCCGGTAGGATACGGCGCAGTCCACCGGATAGGAATCCTGCTCCGCGACAATCGCTTCCTCCCCGGCCACCATCAGGGTATCCGTCCTTCTCAGGCCGAAGGTAAAGTAAGCGTAGTTATAATTGTTGTTCCGGCCCGCCACGTCCGCCGTTACGGAGGCCAGCGACGCCCCGCGTCCGCAGGAAACCAGCAGGCTGTAATCCTCCCGGCAGATGCCGAAAAGGGCCAGCCTGGCCGTCTGCGTATTCTGCGTGGCGGTAAAATCGCTGTCGATCAGGTCCAGGTCATAGATGCTCTGGTTGTACTGGGGAGCGGTATTCCTGCCGTTATTGAAGCGGATCAGGGCGCCGCTGCCGTCCGGCACCACAATGCCGCCCTCCTCTGCCGTGCCGGCAGCGCCGAAGAAGGGCAGCAGCTGAATGGACCGCACCTTTCCGCCGCCCGCCTCCATGATCTCCCCGTGCGGGATTGTGACCGTCAGCCCGTCAGGAGTCAGCGTATAATCCAGGGCGATCACGAAGGATGTGCTTTCCGCGGTTTCCGATTCCTCCGCTTCAGCCAGCGCTTCCATTTCCGCGTAGTCCTCCATGGTGAAGCCGGCCTTCCGCGCGTCCGCGTCAATCTGCTGCCGGTTGCGGGCCGTTACGCCCTGGGACTTGAGCACATACAGGCCGCTTTCCTCATCCAGGACATAGGACTTAGCTGCCTGTTTCTTTCCGGCGGACGACAGGACCTCAAACCATTCAGCCGTCATCTGGCGGGGAACCAGCATCAGCTTCTCATTGGACAGGGTATAGACCGCCCGGAAGCCGTTCTCCAGCTGGAGATATTCCACCTGGCCGTTCTCCACGCACTTGGAATAGGAGCTCCAGGGCGTTCCTTCCCGGGAATTGGTATCCAGGTAGTTCAGGATAAACTGACTCTTCAGGTTCCCCTGGTTCAGCCCGGAGCGGGCCACCGGATCCTCCGCCGCGTCCTGCGGGTTGGAATAGACAACGCGCCCGCTTTTCCGGTCCCGCAGGGCGATCTCCGCGGTCTTCTCATTCAGGTACAGGGCCAGGTTGTCGTTCTGCGTTACCAGTGCGAAGCCGGGTACGCCGTTTTCCGGATCCTTCTGCGTTTTCAGGGCCGCGGCTTCCGTTTTTTCCGCGGGCCGCTGCACATACAGCCGGTATTCGTCATACCCCCGGTAATGAACCAGGTACCAGCCCAGGAACAGCCCCGCGCCGATAACGACCAGCGCCGCGAGAATCCACAGCGCACGCCGGACCGCAGTCGGGAGGCGCAGCCTGTTTTGTTCATTCATTCTGCGTTCCCTCCTTACACACGGAAAACCAGTTCCATATAGATGCCCCGGAAAAACGAATACACCTGGGTAATAAAGTTGATGACCAGCAGCCCCAGGAAAATGATGACCAGCATCGCCACAACCGTGAGGAACAGCGTCACCAGCGTTTTGCCGAAGGTGTAATTATGCACCTGCATAATCCCGATGAGCAGCATGCCCACCGTATAGGCGGTGCCCAGTCCCATGAGGATGGTGTAGAATGCCTCCTCGTTTTCCGCCACCAGGTGGGAAACAGCCGTCGCCGCCACAGTGGTTGCCAGCATAGGGAACAGCGCGTAGCCCACCGCGATGAGGATATCCTTAAACCTTCCCTCGCCCTCCATGAGGCAGGTGACGGACCAGTTGCCGACGCAGAGAATGAAATACAGCAGGATGACCCCGGCCAGTTCCGCCGGGAGGTTCACCGTGCGGGGTTCAATATCGTTGACAATAAAGCTGGAGGAAATCCGGTTCATGGAAAAGGCAACGCCGTACAGGATCACCATGAGGAAGGCGATCCACAGGCTGCCCTTTTCCTGGTGCCGGATCCAGTAATATCCGTCTGCCGGATGGCTGACTGTATGGAAGAAATGCTGCCATTTGGCCCTCATTGTCCTCCGGTTCATGACGGGTTCCTCCTCTTTGCCTTTTTGCGGACTGCCGGCCGCACCGCTTTCACCCAGAGCACCGCCAGCACGGCCGCCGTGACCACGCCGGACAGAATGAAGCTGATATTGTTCCGCAGCCGCTCATTCCGCCACCGCTTGAAGGCGACGGAATAATACTCGCGGTTCATGCCCCGCCGCAGGTACAGCATCGCGTTTTCGTTATCCCCCGCGGACAGGTAGGCCTTGCCGATGCCGGTGTTGGCCAGTTCATTGATTTCATCCAGCCGGAGCACCTCCTGCCACAGCGGAACCGCCTGGGTTTCATCCCCGTCAAACCGCAGGGCCACAGCCCGGTTGATCAGCGAGCCGTATTCCGTCTGCGCGAAAACGGTGAGGTTCCCCTGCTGGGAATCCAGCACCAGCAGGCGGCTGCCCAGCTGCTCAATGGCCGTAGGCGTGAGGAATGTTCCCGCCTGGGAGCCGATGCCGCCGAAGATATACAGCAGGTTGCCTTCATGGTCATAGGTAAAGATCCGGCCCCGGCGGCTGTCCAGCAGGGAGTAGGTGCCGTGGCCGCGGTACACCACGTCCACAATCTGGCTCGGGCCGGCATAATTGCCGACAGAACCGAAGACCCGGTCCCCGCCCAGATTGGCATGCGGGCCCCGGCGGATCACGTCCTCCCCCTTAGGGTTCAGCCGGCGGACCGCCTGCAGACCGTCCGTATCCTTGTTGGAGGCGTAAACAAAGCCTTCATCATCCACGTCTATGCCGGTGAACTCCGTGGGAATAAACAGCTGCTGCTTGCCCCGCTCTTCCTTGGTGGCCAGCTTCCGCCAGAATTTTTCCCAAAGGGAAATCTTCACGCTGATGGTGCCGAAAAAGCCGGTGAAAACGCCTTCCTCGCTGAATACCATAATGCCCTGGAACATGTTCTGGGCGATCACGTAGACGCGGTCCGCATAGTCCACCGACACCCGCAGGGGTGTAAACACATAACCCTCGTCCAGCACCTCGCTCTGCGGATTCTTCACATATTTGACAAAGGTTCCGTCCGGCTCCAGGACCACGATGCGGCGGTTCAGGCTGTCCGCAATGTACAGGCGGTGCTTTTCGGAGATGGCTACGCCGCTGGGCGCGCTGAAGGTCTGGGCGGCGCCCTCCGCCTCAAAGCCGGTGATGATGCGCCGGACCGTCTTCAGGTCCTGCGCCAGGACCACAATTCGGTTGTTGCCGGTATCCGCGATATACACATCCCCGTCCGGTGAAACACACAGGTCCTGGGGATTGCGGAAAGAGCCGACAGGCGCGCCCTCAAACCGCAGCGTGGCGCCGCTGACCAGCCCGTCCGGCACATAGGGGGCCGGAGTGTACAGAATATTGTTCCAGTGGTCATAGTTGTAGCAGTCATAGGGCAGGGAATCCGCCGCGAAGGCATTCCCGAAGGCCAGGCAGGCCAGAAGCACCAGGCACAGGATGAATTTCAGTTGCTTCATGCTCCGCCTCCTCAGTCCTTCATGCCGGAGGTCGTCATGGTCTCCATGATCGAGCTCTGGCAGATCAGGAAAAAGATGATGGGGACCGCCGCGATCAGGAAAGTGACCGCCGCCCCGGCGCCCGCCCGGCTGACGCCGCCGGAGGTGATCTGCTGCAGGGCATACTGCAGGGGTTTCAGCTCCTCGGACCGCAGGAACATGCTGCCCGTATTGGCCCACATCTGCTGGAACTGGAAAATGGCCAGCGTCAGCCAGGCCGGCTTCACGTTCGGCATAACAATTTTCCAGAAAATCTGCCACTCATTGGCACCCTGCAGTCGGGCGCTTTCCATCAGGGAATCCGGCAGCTGCTCCATGAACTGCTTCATCAGGTACAGGCCCATGCCGAAGGACCAGGCCGGCAGCACCAGCGCGGCATAGGTGTTGTTGATGCCGAGCCAGGAAATGATCAGGTACTGCGGAATCTGCGTCACGGTCCAGGAGAACATCATGGACAGCACGACCACGGAAAACAGGATCTTTTTGCCGGGAAAATGATTCTTGGCCAGGGGATAGGCCGCCATGGAGGCGATGATCACATGGCCGGTCATGCCGCCCAGGGTAATGATGAGGGTATTGAGCACATACCGGGAGAAGGGAACCCAGCTTTCATTCAGCAGGACATAGAGGTCCGTGAAATTGCTGAGCGAGGGATTCCGCACAAAGATCCGCGGCGGATACTGATACAGTTCGTCCAGCGGCTTGACCGCGTTGTTGAGGATCATCACCAGCGGCAGCACCATGAACACGCCGCAGATGCCCATGAGGATAAACAGCGCCGCGTTGCCGGCGGTGGACCGGTTCAGTTTTTTCTTTCCGGACTGCCGCTTCATTTTCCGGTAGATCTTCGCCAGCCGCTTCTGCCGCAGGATTTCCTCCTGCTCCGGGGTCAGTTCCGCCGCGTTCCGCCGCAGCCTGCCGGGAGATAACCGGCTGATCTTCGCTTTTTCCATACCGGTCATTCACCCACCCTTCTGAGAATCCGCTGCACCAGCTTGTTGGTTCCGACCATCAGCAGGAACAGGATCGTCGCGATGGCCGAGGCATAGCCCATGTCCAGCCTTGTGGAACCGTAATCCAGCAGGTGCGTGACAATGGTCGCACCGGAATAATTGACCGACGGATTGCCGGCCAGAGCGATGGAGATATCCGCCACCGCGAAGGACTGGGTAATCTGCATCACCGCGCCGAACATCAGCTGGGGCTTCATCGCGGGCAGGGTCACAAACCACAGCTCCTGCCACCGGTTCTTCACGCCGTCAATCGCCGCCGCTTCATAAAGGCCCTTGTCCACCGTCTGCAGACCCGCGATAAAGGACAGGAAGCCCGTGCCCAGGGACAGCCAGAGCTGAACCACAATCAGCACCGGCATGACAAACTTTTCGGTCTGCATCCAGAGGATCGGCTCATTCAGGAAGCCCATCCGCAGCAGGATGCCGTTCAGGTAGCCGTAACGGTCACCGGTGAGGATCAGGTTCCAGATCATATACGCGTTGCCGCAGATGGACGGGGCGTAGAAAACCAGCGTCAGGAGCGCCCGCACCCTCGGTTTGAACTCGTTGATGATCCAGGCGAAAAGCAGGCACAGGAGGTAGCTGACCGGGCCGGTGATCACCGCGAAAAGCAGGGTGTTGCGCAGGGAGATAATGAAAATATCATCCTCCAGCAGCAGCTTGATATAGTTGGCCCAGCCGACCCAGCGGGGCGCCTCCAGCATGTTGAAATAATTGAATGAAAGGTAAACAGACATCAGCACAGGCAGCACCGTGAAGAGGAAAAACAGGATGAAATACGGCGCCATCAGCAGGTAGGATGCCTTGTTGATCCGGACCTGGTGCCACAGGGTGTTCTTCCGCGGCACGACCCGTTCTTTCCGGATTGCCATGCTCATCTCACTTTCCCTCCCCTGCGTCCGCGACAGGCAGTCCGAATTCTGTCCGTTTATAGGTAATCTCCGCGTTGATGTAAAAAATCTTGTCCATCAGTTCCTCGCGGGGTGTGTTGCCGTTCTCATTGCTGCCGCTGCTGACGCCGCCCGTGGTAACCGCGTAGAACGCATTGTTCACATTGCGCCAGGTGTAATAGCCGCCGGGCACCTGGGGGATGCCCTTCACATGGCTGAACTGCCTGGCCAGCTCCCGGTAGTCCCGGATGGGCCAGCTCAGTCCCGCCAGGGCCTCCAGGTTCGCGGTGGCCACCCGCGCGGAAGCGCCCATCAGCGATTCCATCTCCCGGCCGTACAGGGTCTGGATCTCTGCGCTGGTCCACCACTTCAGGAAGCTCCAGCAGGCCTCCGGCTCCTTGGTCGCGCTCATGATGATGTCCGCCAGACCGGAGCAGCCGGTCGTTGTATCCAGCGTTCCGTCCTCCCGCAGAGTACCGGGCACGTGGGTGAAATCCCACAGCCCCTTGATATCCGGTGCGGAAACCTGCAGGTTGTTGTAGGTTGTGTAGTCTGTAATGATAATCGGACATTCCCCCGTACGGAAACGCTCCTCCGCCGAGGTGGCCATATCCAGTTTGTAATCCGTATAAAAATCGCAGTAGCGGCGGAAGACGTTGACCGCGACATCGCTGTCCAGCGCGGAGGCGTCGCCGTTCTCCGTGTAGTATTCCCCGCCGGCCTGGAACAGCAGCATGGCAAAAGTCTGCTCCCCGGGCAGCATGCCGAACTCCATCTGGTTCTTGCTCAGCACGCTCATGGCCACCTTCACATCGTCCCAGGTTTCCGGAACTTCCAGGCCGATTTCAGCCAGGATATCCTTGCGGTAGAACATCATGGGAAAGGTCTGCGTATCCGGCAGCGCGTAGGAGGCGCCGTTGAAGGAGAAGGGCACCAGGGCGCTGGGAGCGAACCGCTTCGCCACCTCCTCAAAGTCCTCAAACCGCGTCAGGTCCATCACGGCGTTGCGCAGGCCGTAGTTCACCGGGGTATCGTTGCCGGTGTTCATCACCGCGCCCGCGATGCCCGTGGTGTTCGCCACCTGGATGGCAACATCCGGTCCCTGGCCGGACAGCGTGGCGCGGAGCAGAGTGTTCATATCCACCAGCTGGACGTTCACGTTGATCCCGGTCTGCGGGGTGAAGTGCTCGTCGATCAGGGCCTTGATCACGTTGGCCTGGTCCCGCCCCGTGCCGACCCAGAGGGTAATGATCCGGGAATCATCGGTCTTCTCGGCCACATTGCCGATCTGGTTGTAATTGATGGTGAAGGAGCTGTAGAGCCGGGAAGCCTCAAAGCCGGCGCCGGAAAGAAAATCCCTGCCGCCGATCTCCGGCCGGACGTCAGCGGTATGGACAAAAATCCGGTCAATCTGCAGCGGCTGGCCCAGCACCTGGGTGATCCAGTTGCCGCAGGCGCGCACGTTCGTCTTGTAGGAGGAGAGTACCTCCGTAAAACGCTCCTGGTCCCGGATCAGCTCCGTCAGCTGGTCATCCATGGTTTTCAGCACGGTCAGCTTATCGCTGCGGTGTCCCGCCGTCTCTTCCAGCGCGCCGATCGCGGTCTGCAGGTCCGATTTGACCTTCCGCAGCTGCGCCTCCAGACCGGGCAGGCTTCTTTCAATCTGGTAATCCCGGTACGGGTCCGGCGAAACGCCGGTAATATACAGCACCTGCCGGTAAATGCCGTTGAGCTGCAGCACGCAGTCCTGCACCTGCCGGATTACGGAGGCCATTTCGCCCAGCACAACCTCCATCCGCAGGGTATGCTCTCCCGCGGTAAGGGGGACCAGGTAAGGCTCATCCTGTTCTCCGGAGAGGGTCTCCAGGCGCCAGTCCTGGGTATAGGGGAAGGCCGCCGCCTGGAACTCGGCAAACGGAACCTCCCCGTCTATATAGATTTTGCGGTATACGTCCGTTCCGCGGACAAAATTCTGCTTATCGTAAAGGGAAATGGCGTAGTTTCCTTCCTCCGCCACGGTAAAGCGCCACTCAATCCACTGGCCGGCGCTTTTCCACGCGTTTCCGCCGATACTGTTGTTCAGCAGGTAGCGGGGGCTGGAGGGGGAAACAGAACGGGAGGACTGATCCTGCACCGGATAGAGCATCTGGGAGGATGTCCGGGAGGCAGCCTCCGCCTCGATCCGGATAAGCTGTCCGGCGGCGCCGGATTCCCCTTCCGGTTTCCGGTATGGCTGCGCGTCTGCTCCCGCCCGGAAGCGGAGGCGGCGGATCAGCATCGGCTCCCGCAGGGACAGGACCGAAAGCGTATGCGGGCCGCGGGACAGGAAAACCTTCAGGCTTTCACTGATGTAGCCGTTTGAATCATGCAGGAGGGAGGTCATCCACTCCGGCGCTTCGGCGGGAGAAGGCTTCAGTTCATTGCCCTGGTTATCCCGGAGCCACCGGATTTCCTCCGCCCCGTCCTCCGCCGTGAAGCGGCTGACGTCCGGGTGGAGGTCATTGCGCCAGACCCGGGAAAAATTCACCAGCGCCAGCTCCCGGTAAGGCAGGGCGCCGTCCAGGAAAAAGGCCCGCTGGATTTCAGCGTTCCGGCCCGGCCACGGATAGTATTCCACCTCCAGGTCATACCAGCCGGCTTCTTCCGCTTCGAAGTCCCATTCGATGACCGCTTCCTCACCGGTCAGAACAGACAGACCGTCCCGGCCTTCCGCCGACTCCGTCAGCACCGGTGCGTCCGGTCCTCCTTCCTCCTCATACCGCGCGGCGTCCGCCGCCTCCAGGATGATCTCCTTTTCCGGCTGCAGCACTTCACGCTGCGCGCAGTATTCCGCATAGGAAGGAATATCCGGATTGATGGAATAGGTGCTCACCTGTTCCTCATATTCGCTTATCCCGAGGCCGGTAGCAGCCAGCGCGGATCCTGCCGCCATCACCAGCAGCAGGGCCAGCATGATTCCAGTCCTTCTTCTCACTTGTTTTTCCTCCGGTCCGTCCGCACGCGACGGTATCACTTTGCTTCCGCTGTCCGGAAATCAGGCAGGTCCTTCCGGGTGACGACGCGCTCGTCCGAATACGCCTTCCGGAGTATCTCTGTTTCCGTATATTTCTCTGAAGGTTTGTTGAACTTTGTGTTTCCCAGTACGAATTCCCCGCCCCAGGTGCACCAGTATCCCCAGACGGTTCCGTCACGGAATACCTGTTCCGGATCCGGAATGCATCCGTTTTCCGACAGCACAACCATCTTCCGCTCTCCCGGAATCCTCGTCAGCGGCAGGAAGGACGCGCTCTGGGAATCGTAAACCCGCTCCCCGGGATATATATCGGTGCCGATGAGATCCACCTCATCATCTCCCGGATACCACTCCGGATCCTGTCCGTTCCAGATCCAGATCAGGTTGTTCAGTCCGTATTCATGGGTCAGCCGGTCAAACAGCAGATGGTACAGCTTCAGGTACGCTTCCTTTCCGGAGGCTCCCCACCAGAACCATCCGCCGCTGGCTTCATGCAGCGGCCGCCAGAGCACCGGCACCCCGGCCTCCTTCAGCCGCAGCAGCTGGGCTGCGACCGCGTCAATATCCTTGTTCAGCAGCCGGTATCCTTCTTCATCCTCCCCGTTCATCACCTTGCCCAGGTTAAAGGAGGTGGATTTTGTATAAAAGCCGGAATACCAGGGCTCCTTCAGGTAGGGGGACGGAGCGTTCCAGTGCCAGCAGAAGGTCACGATTCCGCCCTTGTTCCAGTATTCAATCGCGTAAGGAACCGCCCGGTCGCTCTCGCCTCCGTATTCCACACGGCTCAGGGAATACTCCATCATGTCCAGGCCGAGCACCGCAGGATAGTCGCCGCCGGTTGCCCGCCAGACCGCCTGGTTCTCCATGCCGTACATGCCGCCGTCACACTGCTGTCCGGAAAGAATCCGTTTCCCGTATCCTTCCCGCAGCCAGTCATACAGCCGCCTTGCCTCCGGCGTGGCTTCCCCGACGCTCATTTCTTCAGGAATGTCGTACAGGTCCTCCGGGAGCGCCGCGGACGGCGTCAGCTCAAACCTGTCCACCCGGATATATCCCCAGCCGGTACCGATTCCCAGCGTATGGGAACCGGCCGAAAGGAAGATATGCTCCAGCACGCTTTTCCCGAATGTTGTCTCCTCCGTGATCACGGTTCCGATATTCGCACCGTCCAGGAGCACCTGGTTTTCCTTGTGTCCGCCCAGGCTCGCCTGAATCACGGCGATATCGTAGAAACCTTCCCGCGTGACCGTCATTTCCGCCGAGAGCGAATCCGCACCGGCTGTACGAAAGCCCTCCACCCATTTGATTGCACCATCTCCGGAAACTCCGGTATTTCCCATCAGCTCCCCGGTTTCCGCTTCCACGGTCATGATTTCCTCTGCCCCTTCACTGAAAGCGGGGAGTATTGCACAAAGCAGCGTCATGATCATCGCAGCGATTCCGCAAATGACTTTTTTTCTGCTTTTCATTCCTGTTTCTCTCCCCTGCTTTTGTAAACTTGTTAACCATTTTGTTAACCTATTGTTAACTAAATTCTATCGGACAAAAATCCGCCTGTCAAGACAATTTTTGCACACGAATGAAGCTTTACTGGTCGTTTGTTGCTTTTTCTATCCCGTGCAAAACGCACGCCTTCTTGTCTTTTTGGATTTTTACGTTAACAAATTAGTTAACAAATAAACAACTGCTTTTCTTTTGTTCAACCCTGTCCCGCCGCGGATTCACGCAAAAAACTCCGGCGGTCTTTATCTGCCGCCGGAGTTTTTCCGCCGTTATTCGGTTTTCAGATCGTTTCCCCGGTCTCTTCAATCCACTCCGTCCGCAGGAGCCGGCCGTTTTCATCCGTCACAACGCGCCGGCCGCATTTCCAGCTGCCGAGCGTCTTTCCGTCCGCGCGGATTTCCGCCCTTTGTCCGTTACTCCGGATCTCATAACGGTGATCATAGAAAACGGCTTCATATTCATAGGGAGTCCCGCTGCCCAGGCTGAACCACACCTGTCCCAGGTGCGGGTGAATGCCGTAGCGGTGGGCTGTATATTCCAGGCATGCGAGCATGGTGGGGCCGTATGCGTCCTGGATCGCTTCCCCGCTGTCCTCCGCAGCCGGCTGGTGATCCGACATCCGGACCAGGGACGCTTTTCCGGTAAACGGATCATACTGCTGGGTAAAGCGGCAGCCGTTCGCATAGACCGCGTCCGTCAGTTTCCGCCCCAGCTCCGTCACCAGCCGGTTATAGCCGTAGCGTTCCAGTGCCAGGATTGCCCGCTGGTATGTCAGGCCTTCCGGCTGTCCGCTCCAGTTGTTTTCCGGCGCGTTGCGGAAAGCCGGATCATTGGCCGCGACGCTGGGCAGCGGGAAGGGCGTCCGGAATTCCGAGGGATTCAGCAGGTGTTCCTTCACAAACCGTTCCGCCATTCTCCGGGAGATACTGCCCCAGTACATGCACCGAAGCGTATTGTGGCACAGGATATCCACGGTTTTGCCCGTCCGGTCCCTGTCGTACAGGGCGCCCCGTTTCCTGTCCCACAGTTCCCTGCGGAGCGCGTCCGCCACCGTCCGCGCTTTCCGCTCCCACGCTTCGGCAGCCGCGTCCCCCTGCATCCGACAGATCTGCGCAACGGTCTGCCGGGCGGCGAAGCTCCAGCTGGTCACGTCCATGCTTTGCATCGGGACGATTTCATACCCCTCCGGCGCTTCATCCCTCTCCCACCAGCAGGGAGCGTCCCCGTAGCGCAGGGCCAGATCCTCGCCCGTATCATAGACGCAGAAGGAGGAAAGCAGGCCGTTTCCGGACACATGCCGCGTCCTCCACAGGCAATCATCAAAGCGAATCAGGCAGTCTTTCAGCTGTTCAAGATAGTCCCCGTCTTTTCCGATTAAATAATACAGATTCAGCGCCGGAAAAGGAAAACAGAAACCCTGGTATTTATTGAACTGGGGTTCAACCCTTCCGTCCGCGCACTGGATGGAACCGGGCAGACGCCCGTCCGCCCGCTGATACCGCATAAACAGGCCGATATTGTTCCGGGCAGCCTCCAGGCTGCGCAGGGCATACATTTCTCCGCCCATAGGCTGGGTTTCCAGCCAGATTTTTTCATATCCGCCGCCTTCCACCAGCACCGTGCTGCCCCCGAAATCCTTCAGGTTCAGGCGGCACTTCTGTTCCGCCGTATCGTAAACCCGCTGGAGTTTCTCATCCTCCGTGCGAAAAAACACGCTCGTTTCAGGCAGCATTTCCGATCCTTCTTTCCTGTTTTTGTCCTGGTTTCCACCATGCAGATTCTATCATTTATTGCGATTTTTGGACAGATGCGAAAAAAATGCGTATCCTTCAAAACCGCAGAAAACCTTTATTTTTCAACAATGTGCGAAATTTTCGCTTCTTCCCTTTCAAAGAGTTTGCCGTCATAATGAGGGCGAAAATTGATGAATGCAATTTCATATTGTCCCAAAGACCCCGAAGGAGGATTCCTGATGAGTGTTTCCGCATCCGCATCCGCTCGCCGCGGCGGACTCAGGTACAGATTTGGATTGGCCCTGCGCCGTGACTGGCAGCTGTGGGTGCTGCTGCTGCCCTGCCTGGCTTTCTTCATTGTCTTCTGTTATTTCCCGATGTACGGCGTCCAGATCGCCTTCCGGGACTACAAAGCCGCATTCGGTATTACCGGAAGCCAGTGGGTGGGTCTGAAGTATTTTGAAAAGTTCTTCAACAGCTACTACTGCGGAAGAATGTTTGCGAACACCTTCCTGCTGAATTTCTACGGTCTGCTGTTCGGTTTTCCGATCCCGATCCTGATGGCCATCATGCTGAACCAGCTGAACAGCAAGCGGTTCAAAGGATTCGCCCAGACCGCGATCTACGTGCCGCATTTTATCTCCACCGTGGTTCTGGCCGGCATGATCTATCTGTTCTTCTCCCCCACCAACGGCATTATCAACCACCTGATCACCGCCGCCGGCGGAAAAAGCATCTACTTTATTATGGAACCCGGCTGGTTCCGGCCGCTGTTCATCGGATCGGACATCTGGCAGAACGCGGGCTGGAACACGATTCTATATATTGCCACGCTGACCAGCATTGACCCCCAGCTCTACGAAGCCGCCACAATCGACGGCGCCACCCGCTGGGAAAAGATCAGGCATATCGATATTCCCCACCTGATCCCCATCGCGGTGATGATGCTGATCCTGAACTGCGGTTCGCTGCTTGCCTCCAACACGGACAAAGCCCTGCTGCTGCAGACCAGCGGCAACATGGCCACCTCGGATATCTTCGGCGTCTATGTGTACAGCGTCGGTATCGCAGCTCAAAAGGCCCAGTACTCCTACGCTTCCGCCATCGGCCTGTGCCTGAATGTGATCAACTTCGCCATCATCATGGGGGTAAACGGTCTTTCCCGCAGGATGAGCGATATCAGCCTGTTCTGAGAGAGGAGGGAAGAAAGATGACCGTTATGGCCGTGAAGACAAAAAAGCAGAACCGCGTCCGGGAGACCCGGAAGGACCGGATCTTCAACGCGATCAATCTTCTGTTCTGGATCATTGTCCTGTTCATCACCCTTTATCCCCTCTGGCTGATCCTCATCGCCTCGGTTTCTGATCCGGACGCGGTCCTGCAGGCCAAGGTCCTGATCTGGCCGGTGGATTTCTCCCTGATGGGATATGAAGCGGTTTTCCAGAACAGCGAGCTGCTGAGCAGCTACCTGAATTCCATCTTCTACACCGTTGTCGGTTCCGCCCTGAGCGTGATCGTATCCCTGGCAGCCGCCTATGCCCTCTCCCGGAAGTTTGCCGGCAAAAAGTATGTGAACCTGGCCATCACCTTCACCATGTTCTTCTCCGGCGGCCTGATTCCTATCTTCCTGAACGTCCGGGATCTCGGCCTGTACAACACCCGGACCATCATGATCCTGATGAACCTGGTTTCCGTCTGGAACCTGATGGTAGCCCGGACCTATATCCAGACCAGCATCCCGGAGGACCTCTACGAAGCCGCCGTCATCGACGGTTCCGGCCACTTCACCTATTTCTTCAAGTGCGTGCTGCCCCTCTCCGGCACCATCATCGCCGTGCTTTCCGTCTATTACGGAGTGGCCCGCTGGAACGACTACTTCACCGGCCTGGTCATGCTGAGGGACCGCAGCCTGTATCCCCTGCAGCTGGTGCTGCGGGAAATCCTGGCCTCCCTCACCTCCACCGGTTCTTCCGATACCTTCTTCGCGGCTTACGCGGATAACCTGGGCGGCCTGCAGGCGGCGCTGCGCAAAGCCGAGGTGGCCAAATACTGCTGCATCGTCGTGGCAACCGTCCCCGCGGTTGTGCTGTATGTCTTCATGCAGAAATACTTCGTGAAGGGCGTCATGATCGGATCGCTCAAAGGATAAACCTTTTCGGCCGTCAGCAACGGAAATATGATCAGAGGCTGCAGGCGCAGCCGGATACACAGATTATGAGGAGGCACAGCCGATGTCACAGATCAAAAGCACTGCGATCAAAGACGCTGAATCGACTGCCCGGGCCGCCCGCTATGAGAACGGTTTCCGGGTGCTTCAGGGCCGGCGGGAATATGTGACCTATATGGCTGACTCATCCATCCGGATCTGGTATTCGGATATTCCGTGGCGGTATGAGTCCCACGACCATTCCGCCGTCGAAGTGCTTCTGACGCTGGAGGGCTCGGTCACCTACACCGTTGAGGACAAGCTTTACCACGTCCGCAAGGGGGAAGTTCTGATCGTTCCGCCGGACACCCTCCATTCCCTGTCCATGGGCGAAGGAAGCAGCCGGTATCTCTTCCTGTTTGAAGCGGATCCGCTTATGGCTATGCGGGATCTCAAGGCCATGGCCTCGTATTTCCACAAACCGTTTCACCTGCGGGACGGATCGGACGCTCACGTGCGCGTCCGGGAGCTGCTGCTCCGGGCGCAGGACGCCTACGAAAAGCACGATATGCTGTGGAACACCATATGCTACAGCTGTCTCCTGCAGATATACGTTACCCTGGGGCAGCGGTATCTGACCGGCGTCAGGCGCGCGTCCGGGGACGCGCCGGGCAACATGGACTCCGAGGTCATCAACTCCGTAATGACCTTTATCAACAATCATTACCGGGAGGAACTGACCCTGGAGGATGTGGCGAAGTTCGCCGGCTTCAGCCGTTATTATTTCTCCCGGACCTTCAAGCGGCAGACAGGCTATTCCTTCAAGGATTACCTGTGCCAGAAGCGGTTGCAGGTCGCCATGGACCTGCTGATCCGGACCAACCGTCCCATGCGGGATGTCGCCCTGGAAAGCGGCTTCGGCTCCGTGGCCACCTTCAACCGGGTTTTCCGGGAAAGCAAAGGCTGCACGCCCACCCAGTACCGGGTCATTTACGGAATTTAAGCGCGGGAGCCATCCCGTCCGGAAAGTAATCAGGGGCGACATGCCCTGAAATAAAAAGGAGGTACCCCCATGAAGAAACTCGTTTCCCTGCTGCTGGCATGCTGTATGCTGCTCAGCCTGAGCGCCGCCTTCGCTGAAGAGAAGGTCGAGCTCACCGCCTTCCAGTACGCTCTGGAAAACCAGAACACCGATTTCAACGGCCTCTGGTTCTTCGATGAACTGGAAAACAAAACCAACACCCACGTGACCTTCCAGATGGTGAAGGACGCTGACTGGGCTACAAACGTCAACCTGATGTTTGCCGTCCCGGAACAGATGCCCGACATGATCCTCCGCCACGCTGTGGATGTGGAAGAATACGGCGTCTCCCAGGGCCTGCTGCTTCCCCTCGATGAATACCTGACCGAGGAGATCATGCCCAACTATGTCAGCCGCCTGAACATCAACAACGCCGGCGATTCCATTCCCGCCAGCGACGGCAAAACCTATTACATCGGCTTCCTGATGGCCCAGAACGTGAATCATACCGGCACCTGGTATGTGAACCAGAAGGAACTGGAAAAGCTGGGCAAGACCGCTCCCACCACCATTGCGGAAACCACCGAGCTGCTCCGCGCCATGAAGGCTGACGGCATCAAGTGGCCTTTCTCCGCGTCCTACACCCAGTTCGGACCGGAAACCATCTGGAACCAGTTTGCTTCCTTCGGCGTGCCGGAAAACACCTACTACTACTTCATCGACGCCGACAACAAGGTCCAGTTCACCTGCGCCCAGGACGGCTGGCGCGCCTGCGTCGAGTGGCTGCATCAGCTGTACGCGGAAGAGCTGATGGATCCGGAATCCCTGACCCAGGACTCCAACCTGTGGGCCAACAAGGTCAACGACGGCGAAGTCGGTTACTTCTGCTACCTGCGCCTGATCAACACCGCCATCAAGGCTGAGAACGTAGAGAACTTCAAGTCCATCCTGCCTCCCGCCGCCGACGGATTCAAGGCCTGCGTGTCCCAGATCCTGGAAGTGCCGGAAGCCGGCGCCTACCTGACCAAGAACTGCAAGGATCCCGTGGCTGCCCTGAAGTGGATCGACGCCCAGCTGGAAACCGAAACCATGATGGTCTCCCTGAACGGTAAAGTCGGCGAGCAGATCGTGCTCAACGACGCGGGCAAGTACGAAGTCATCGACATCCCCGCGGACAACGGCCTGTATCAGTTCGTTCCCGTCACCATGGGCCAGTTCTTCGCCCCCGGCGACTACTACACCTCCATCTACCAGATGGCTCCCCACCGCGTGGAACGCTATGAAGACAGCAAGTGGTACGCCGAATCCGGCGTGCTGGAGCCCAAGAGCTTCCAGTACCTGCGTGACCTGAGCAAGCTGAGCAACGAAGACGCCACCGAAGCTTCCGATATTTATATCGAACTGCAGAAGCTGGTGGAGGAATCCTTCGCCAACTTCGTACGCAACGGCGTCACGGATGAAAGCTGGAACGAGTTCCAGGCCCAGGCCAAGGCCATCGGTTCCGAGCGCTACATCGAGCTGTACCAGAACGCCTATAACGCTTACCTTGCCAAGTAAATCCTTGAACGTCGCGGAATGAAATGCTACAATAAATGCATTGAAAGCCGCCGGGCATCGCCGCAGGAATTGTTTCCGGGGGCGATGCCCTTTTACCGTACAGAGGGAGTATATATGAACCGCATCATGAAAACTGCCTGCCTGCTGCTGGCGGCCTTACTGCTGCTGGCAGGCTGCTCTGCGCCTCCGGAGAACGGGGAATCCGCCGCTCCCCGCGCGTCGCTGACCGCCCTGCAGTATGAAATCGAGAATATTGCCGTGGATTTCAGCAGCATGTGGTATTTTCAGCAGATTGAGCAGCAGACCGGCGTTCATGTTGATTTCAGGGAAGTCAAGGACTCCGAGTGGAGCAGTTCCGTAGGCCTGGCTTTTGCGAAAGGGCAGATGCCGGACATGATCCTGCGCGGCTCCCTGGATGTGGAGGAATACGGGGTAACCCGCCACCTGCTGGTTCCGCTGGACGAATACATTGAGAAAGGTTTCCTTCCCAACTATGCCGCCCGCATGGACCAGGCCGGTCTCCGGGAACAGCTTACCGCATCCGACGGACATATCTACCAGCTTGGCTTCCTGATCTCCCAGGGTGTCAACACCAACGGTCACTTTTTTATCAACCAGTCCTGGCTGGACCGGCTGAACCTGTCCATGCCGGAAACGGTGGAGCAGCTGACGGAGGTGCTCCGCCGCTTCCGGGACGGCGATCCGAACGGCAACGGCCTGCAGGATGAGCTTCCCCTGGAGTTCACCTTTGACGATAACACCACAGGAATCTACAACCTTTTCTCTTTCTTCGGCCTGCCCCTGAACGAAGACTATGTCTATGTGGACAAAGCCGGAAAGGTGCATTTCGCGCCGGAGGAAGACGCGTTTTTCGATACGCTTTCCTGGCTGCATCAGCTGTATGAGGAAAAACTGCTGGATATTGATTTCATCAGCCAGGGAAGCAGCATCTGGGCTGCCAAGGTCAATGAAGGCAACACCGGCATGTTCAGCTACTGGCGTCTGCAGAATACCGCGCTGAACCCCGGCGTTGCCGGAAACTACCGGATCATGCTTCCGGTCCATGCGGAAGGTGTTTCCGCCTGCCTACCCCGGAACATGGACATCATCGAATTCGGCGCCGCCCTCACCACCGATAACCGGAATATTGAGGCCAGCCTTCGCTGGCTGGACGCCCAGTTTGAAACAGAAAACATGCTGGTTTCCCAGAACGGCCCCGCGGGAGACACGCTTCTCCGCCGGGAGGACGGCCGGTATGAAGTCAGCTACGTCCCGCCGGACAACGAACTGTACCAGTCCGTTCCGGTGATCTGCGGCCAGTTTTTCGCGCCGGCGGATTACTACGCTTCCGTTTATGTGCCTGCCGCGCACCGGCTGGAAAAGTCCGCCTACTGCGAACTGTATGAGCAAGCTGGCGTGCTTGAACCGGTTTCCGGCAAACTCCTGACCGTCGTCGCGCCCAAAACCACCGCCGAGTCCGCGGAGACAGCCCGCCTGAAGGCGAAGCTGAAATCGCTTGTGGACGCGGAAATCGTCGCCATGGTCACGCAGGGCGTCACCGAGGAAAACCGCACGGCATTCCGGGAAAAGCTGAAAGCCGGCGGAAGCTCGGACTACCGCCGGGTTTACCAGCAGATCTATGACCGCTGGGAGGAAAAGTAAGCTGTGATCAGAAAAAGCCGGTCCTCTGTTTTTATCCGGTATGCGCTGTCGTATATCGCGGTTGTGCTGCTGCTCTTTTTCAGCATCACAGGCTACCTCTATGTCCGGCTCAGCAGCAAAACGCGGGAAGAAATCATTGACACCCAGATCAACCGCCTGTCCCGGATCGCCGCCCAGCATGAAAGCTACATTTCCGCCATGCTGAACACGGCGGAGGAGATCGGTCTCAGTCCGGATATCGAATTCTTCCGGTATGACGAGGAACCGTGGAAGGCCTATGACCTGCAGCTCCAGATGGTGCCCTACACCACGACCAGCAGCAGCTTCTGTGACCAGGTATACCTGTATTTCTTCGGAGATGACCGGATTTATTCTTCCTCCTCCTCCATGAGCCTGTCCCTTTTCGCGCGGATGATGCGCTATGAGTTTATCCCCATGGAAAGCCTGGCTTCCCGGATTGCGAATACGGACCGGATGACCATCCTGCCCGCCCAGCAGGTTTCCTCCACCCTTGTGGACAGCTCCCGGGTGGTTACCTTCCTGGTGCCGCTGGGCGCCGGTCCCGGATCGCAGAAGGGCGTCCTGCTTTTCCTGATCAAGGACAGCGTCTATCAGGCTCTTTTCTCAGATGCAATTGAGGATCATATCAACACCTATATCTATCAGGGAGATACGCTCCTTTCCTCCTCGGAGGACCTGCCCGTTCCCCGGGAACAGGTGGACGCCTCCCAGGATGCCGCCTCCCGTCTGTTCCGCTGGGACAATCAGGACTGGACGCAGGTTTCCTTTACCGGCAGAAACTGGGGCCTGTCCTATACCGCGGTGCTGCGCAACGCGGATATCAACTCCTCCATCATGCAGCAGCTTTTCAGTATTCTGGCCATCCTTCCGGTCTTTGTCTTCCTCAGCCTGCTGCTCGCCCTGTGGATGGCCCGGCGCCATGCCCGGCCCATCCGGGCTATCACCGGCATGCTTTCACGGGAAACGGACGAAACGCCCCGTGATGAACTCCAGCAGATTTCAACCGGCATCAGCCGGCTTACCACCCGCAACCAGGAACTGTCCACCCGGCTGGACCGGGCTCTTCCCGTTCAGCGGCATGATTTTGTTTTCAAATTTGTCAAGGACCGTTTTCCCACCCGAGAAGAGGCTGTGGCTGCCGGCCGTGCCGTAGGTCTGGAGATAGACCGGCCGGCTTACGCGGTGATCCTGTGCAGCGGTTCCGGAGGAAACGACCATCCCTTTGATCTGGGCGCTCCGCCCTTTGACCGCTTTCCCGGCTGTTCCGGCGCGGGCGTGGAACTGGTCGCCCTGAAAGCCAATCTGTACCTGGTCTTCTCCGATGATCCGGAAACCCTGCCGGAGCTGGCGGAAGCGCTGCGCTGCGAAAGCGCCGCGGGCGGAGACCGGTGTATTACCTCCATTTCCGCCCTGCATGCCGACTTCACGGAAGCGCCTTCCGCCTATCTGGAAGCAGCGGCCGCCTATGAAAACCGGTTCGTCATGGGCAGCCAGAAAGTGCTCTGCTACGGCGATATCTCTTCCAATCTGGAGGAAATTCTTCCCCAGGCCCGGAAGATCACAAATTCCATCAGCCAGGCCCTGACCCTGGGAAGCCGGGATGTGCTGGACGTCCGGATCAATGACCTGCTGCATTTCCTGAAGAACACCAACATGTCGCCCTTCGCGTTCCGGATGATCTACGGCGAAGTCATCCGCTCCCTGGTTCACACCCATACCGCCGCGCTTTCCGGAGAAGGCTCCGTGCAGGAAATCTACAATATATTTACGCTGACTTCCTGCCAGTCCATCGATGACCTGGACGAGCTGCTGCGGCGGCTGTGCGACCGCCTGCTCATCGGAGAGTCCGGTCCCAGCGAGCCCGTTGAGGAAGAGGAAGACGAAATCAGCCAGGTGGTCCGCTATATGGAGGAACACTTCAGCGATCCGGAAATTTCCATCACTGCCCTGGCGGATTCCCTGGAACTTTCCACCACCCGTTTCAGCCTCTCCTTCAAGGAAAAGACGGGGATGTCCCCCCTGGAATACCTGACGCTCCTGCGGGTGGAGCACGCGAAGGAGCTGCTGGAGTCCACGGATCTGACCATCCGGGATATCAGCACACAGGTCGGTTACTATGACTCCGGGTCTTTCATCCGCCGCTTCAAGCAGGTCACCGGCGAAACGCCCGCCCAGTACCGGCGCAGCCGGAGTCCGAAAAAGGAAACGCCGGAAACCGAAAAATCCTGATTACGATCCATCAAGGAGTTCCCCATGATTCACACAGACGAAATCAACATCCGCGATCCCTTCGTCCTGGTTCATGAAGGACAGTATTACCTGTACGGCACCCGCAGCACCACCTGCTGGGGACCGGCAGACGGATTTGACGTATACACCGGCCGGGATCTTGTTTCCTGGGAAGGACCGCGGGTCTGTTTCCACAACGACGGCTCCTTCTGGGCAGACCGGAATTACTGGGCGCCGGAAGTTCACCCCTGGCAGGGCATGTTCTACCTCTTCGCCAGTTTCAAAAGCGACGCCCGCCGGCGCGGCACGGCCATTCTCCGTTCTGCTTCCCCCCTCGGCCCCTTTGAACCCTGGTCGGACGGTCCTGTCACTCCGGCGGACTGGGAATGCCTGGACGGAACCTTCTACGTCTCCGCTATCGGCGTTCCCTATATGGTTTTCTGTCATGAATGGGTCCAGGCGGGCGACGGGGAAATCCTGGCCATGCGCCTGACGGAAGACCTGAAAGCCGCGGCGGAACCGCCGTTCCTGCTTTTCCGTGCCTCGGAGGCTCCCTGGAGCCGGCCGGTCCGGCATTCCTCCGGGATCACCGGACATGTGACCGACGGTCCCTTCCTGTGGCGCAGGGAGGACGGAGCCCTGCTCTGCCTCTGGTCCGGCTTTTCGGAAAAAGGCTATGCCCAGGGCCTTGCCGTTTCTGACAACGGTGAAATTGACGGGCATTTTACCCAGACGGATCCGCTTTTCCTGGAGGACGGCGGCCACGGTATGCTCTTCCGGGATCTCGGGGGAAAGGTGCTCCTGACGCTCCACAGCCCCAACACCCATCTGCTTGAACGTCCCCGTTTTGTTCCGGTCAGCCTCTGACCCGGCATTCCGGAACAGAACCGGGCTTCAGAATAGAATGAATACAATCTCTTTGGGAGGCACTTTATGAAACAGTCAGCAAAGAACATCCGGGAACTCACGGTAGCCTATATCGGCGGCGGCTCCCGCGGCTGGGCCTGGGGCTTTATGATGGACCTGGCCATGGACGCGGACATCTGCGGCACCGTACGCCTTTACGATATCGACCGGGAGGCTGCGGAACGGAATCAGATCATCGGAAGCAAAATCAGCGCCCATCCGGACGCGGCAGCCCGCTGGACCTATGAGGTCAGCGACAGCCTGCAGGAAGCGCTGACCGGCGCGGACTTTGTGGTCATTTCCATCCTGCCCGGCACCTTTGACGAAATGGAATCGGACGTACACCTGCCGGAGCGCCTGGGGATCTGGCAGCCGGTGGGCGACACCGTAGGCGCCGGCGGATTTATGCGCGCCATGCGGACCATTCCCATGTTCGTTACCATCGGGCGGGCCATCCGGGATTATGCGCCGGAAGCCTGGGTGATCAACTATACCAATCCCATGTCCCTGTGTGTGCGCACCCTGTATGAAGTATTTCCGGAAATCCGAGCCTTCGGCTGCTGCCATGAGGTGTTCGGCACCCAGAAACTCCTCTGCTCCATGCTGAAAACCGAGGAGGGGATTGACGGGGTCACCCGGCAGGACCTGTACACCACCGTTACCGGCATCAACCATTTCACCTGGCTGACCTCCGCCAGCTGGAAAGGCCTGGATCTGTTCCCGCTGTATGCCCGTTTCGCGGAAAAATACGCGGAAAGCGGCTATGACGAAGGCGGCGATGACAACTGGATGAATTCCCACTTCAACTGCGCCCAGCGGGTGAAGTTTGATCTGTTCCGGCGCTACGGCATGATCGCCGCGGCAGGCGACCGTCACCTGGCGGAATTTGTGGCTCCCTGGTATACCCGGGATCCGGAAACCGTCCGGGAATGGAAGTTCAGCCTGACCCCCGTCTCCTGGCGGAAACAGGATCTGAAGGAAAGGCTTCAGCGGTCGGAAAACCTGGTCAGCGGACAGGAGGAGATCACGCTGAAAGCTTCCGGGGAGGAAGGCCATCTCCTGCTGAAAGCCCTGCTCGGCCTCGGAGATATGGTATCCAACGTCAATATCCCCAACCGCGGTCAGATTCCCAACCTGCCCCTGGGCGCCGTAGTGGAGACCAACGCGCTGTTCGGCCTGAACCGCATTGATCCGGTCTATGCCGGCCCGGTTCCCTCCGCCATCCTGCCGCTGATCACCCGGCATGTACTGAACCAGGAGAATACCCTTACTTCTGCCCTCCGCTGTGACCGGAAGCTCGGCCTGACCACCTTCCTCAATGACCCGCAGCTTTCCGCAGTCACCCCCAAGGACGGAGAAAAGCTCTTTAACGACATGCTGGAAAACCAGCGTGCCTTCCTGCCGGAAAAATGGTTTGAATAACTCTGAATACCCGGAAAAAGCATATAATCAAAAAAACCGCTCCTGATTTAATCAGAAGCGGTTTTTTCCGCCATTCTTCATTCTTCATTCTTCATTTTTCATTGCCGGTTTATGATCCGGTACAGTTCATATTTTCCCGGCGCTGTCCGGGCCTCAAACACCGTTTCCCCGTTCCGCCGGTACAGCGGTTCCAGCCGGAAGGCTTTCCCGGTCACGGGATGCTTTTTCAGCGGAAGCTCCAGCGCCTCCGCTTCTCCCGCTACATGGATCAGGATCGTGGCGGGCTGTGAACCCGCCGCCACATAGGGATAAACAATAAAGCTGTCGTTGTCGTAGGGGAACAGGCTGATCCCCGCCCGGCATTCCAGGTAAACGCCGCCCGCGGGGAATTCCCGGCGGATCCGGGTCAGCGCCTTTCCGGGAAGCTTGTACAGATCCGGGAAATTGTCCGGCACAGCCAGCGTCAGCATCTGTCCTCTGCCGTAAGTATCCCGCAGCAGCAGGCCGAAGCTTTCCTCCGACTCCGCCACTTTCACCAGCGCCCAGGTGGCGTTGTTCCGGAATTCGCACACCGGCACCCCGATCTCCTCCGTCCCGCGGGGATACTCTGTCGCGGGCCAGCCGGTTCCGGTCTCCACCCGGTAATTCCTGCCGCGGATCCGCCGTCCGGTAAACCGGATGGAGGTCATCCGCTGGATGCCCCGGTCCATTGTGGCTTCGAGGAAACCGCTGGTTACCAGTGCCTTTCCGCCTTCCGCCACATACTTTTCCAGTTTTTCCACCACATCCGGATCGCAGGCGGAGGAGCGGGTCAGCAGGATGCTTTCCGCCTTTTCCGGCCAGTAGGGCGTCAGCGTCACCGGCAGGCCGCACATACCCAGGAAATCCTGAATGTTGTCCTCACCCTGGCAGTTGTCCGGCAGGTAGCACCGGATGCCCACCGGCTTCCCGCAGTAGTCCAGCACCTCATCCAGCTTGTCCAGGTGCCAGCCCAGCGGCGGAATGAACGGGCTGTCCGTCAGAGCCTGGAAGCAGAACATCATAATCTCCTTCGGTCTGGAAAAGGCCGTCAGGTACGCCTGCTCCAGGTATTGTTCCGTAATGTGGAGATCAAAGGGATCAAACCAGCCGCCGCCGTTATGTCCCGGCCACATATTCTCAAAATAGGTCATCAGCGAATAGCTCAGGTAGCGGGGCAGGTGCTGGTCTGTTGTTACGGTGTCCCGGGCCTCCGTGCCGGTATAGATCCGGTCGAACAGCTTCCGCTGCTCCGCGGGATTGTACCCGGTTTCCTGATAGCTTTCCGCCCAGTTGGGATATTTGATGGTGATTTTGCAGGCGGGATTGGCTTTCTTCGCCGGAGCAATCACGTCCTCCCGGCTGACCTTTTCCATCAGGTGCAGACGGTAGGCCTTCCAGCTTCCGTCCGTGATTCCGTGTTCCCGGTTAAAGGTGTCCCTTCCCCGGCGGCAGGTTTCACAGGTGCAGTTGGTAAAGAAGAAATCGTCAATGATGAACTCATTGAAGTGTCCGCCGATGAACGCGCAGACCCGCCGGAGCTCCGCAAGCATCTTTTCATCGTTGTAGCAGAAAGTGTCGAAAAGCCGCTGCTTCGGTTCGCTCCCGGCCGGGGCGGGAAGCGTGGTGGTCAGTCCGCCGGCCACCTCCATCCCGTGCTTCTCAAAGATTTTCCGGCACAGCTCCACCTGTTTTTCATCCGCCAGTAACCCACCACCCCGGTAAGGCTCCAGGTAAACCTTATCCGGCCGCATATACCGTTCAAAGAACGCGATATCCTTTTCCAGCTTTTCTTCCTGCGCGCGGGCAGTCCCCTGTGCCACAAAATAATAAACCAGCTTAAAGTTCCGGTAATTTCCCATGCGTATAATCCTCCGCTGAAGTTATGTAAACGTTCTCTCTGTTACTGACAGTATATCCCCGATCCCTTCGCCGCACAAGTCCCGCCCGGCGGGCCGGTTTCCCTTCAGCAATTGATTGATAAGGGAAATCACTTGTTTTTTACCGGCAGATAGTGTATGATGTGCCCGTAATTCAATTGAGGAGGAATTTTCTCATGGCTGAACAGTTTGTTACCGGTGAAACACTGGTTGGCGAAGTTGTTTCCAAGTATCCCGAAGCGATCGAGATCCTGCTGTCCATCGGCATGCACTGCCTGGGCTGCCCCGCTTCCCGGAATGAATCCCTGCAGGACGCCTGCGCGGTTCACGGCATTCCCGCGGAACAGGTCATCGAAGCAATCAACGAAAAGATCGCTGAGAACAAGTAATTTCTGATCGGCAATAAGGCCGGAGGGAAAATCCCTCCGGCCTTTGTCATGTCCTGATTCAGTTTTCCGCCTGTACGGAAGCCGTCAGGCTCTCGTAGGTCACGCCGTACTTCTCTGCGATATCCCTTGCAAAGGACTGGCCTTCCGGCGGCGCGATCCGTACCCGGAAGGAGTGTTTCCCTTCTTTGGTTTCCGCCACCAGGGAAACCGCCTTCCCTTCCGCCGTTTCCGTATTGATCACCGTATCCAGGTCCTGGGCAAGCTTGTGCATATGAGTATTGTAAATCGTCCGGGTTCCCCGTCCAAGGATCGCCCGTACGGCGTCGGCTGCGATGAAATATCCCTCTTCAAAGGACGTGGTGGAGAAGGTTTCGTTCAGCAGGAGCAGGCTTTCCGGCGTGCAGCTGACAAACAGTTCGCGGAACCGCCTGCACTCCTCGCCCAGCCGTCCAAGATCCAGCGTCTTGTCCTCATCCGCGGGGAAATGGGTCAGCACCCGGTCTGCCGGGTCGTACACAAAGCGGGCCGCCGGTACCGGAATGCCGCTCTGGGCCAGGATAAAGAGCTGGCCCACTGCCTGGGTCACGGTGGTTTTGCCACCCCGGTTGGCGCCCGTCAGGACATAAACCCGTTTCTCCGGATCAAAGACCAGATCATTCGGAACCACATTCTCTGGTTTCTCCGTCGCAACCAGCTTCAGGTTGTACAGGCCTTCCGCTTCCATGCAGGCGGCGCCCTGGCGGTTCAGCCGGACCTGCGGCTTGCAGAATTTCCAGCCTGTCTTCTGTTTTTTCTCAATATATTCCGCCCAGCGGGTATAGAACACCAGTTCCGGAATCAGATCGGCGATTTCTTTCACGCTGACGTTCAGGTACTGTCCCAGCGTATCCCGCAGCCTCCGGGCAATCCGGGAGGTCAGCATGGACGCGGCGCTGTCCATCTGTCGCGGCACATTGGCCCCGCCGTCCGCCGCGGGAATCCGGGCCAGGGACATCGCCGCCAGCGGGTTGCGGAGCATCACCGATTTTTCGGCAAACTGTCCGACGGACTGAAGCAGTCCTGTTTCCGTATTCGCCGGATAATAGCTGGTACTTCCGCTCCAGTCCGCTTCCCTGCGGATCTCGTCCCGGGGCGTAACGGAAGCCAGGAAATTCTTCAGCAGGTTTGACTTCGTGAAGGGCTTCGCGTTCACGGAAACCAGCCCCATACTGATCGCTTCAAAGCGGTCATTGAGGTTGATGCCCACCGTCAGGCTTTTGATTTCTGACGCGGCCACCCGCATTTCCTCCACATCCTTGCGCAGCGCGGCGAAGCCCTGCTCCCGGTAAATCTGCTCCACCGTATCCCGAAGCCCGGTCAGGCCCTCTGAAACCAGGTCCTTATCCGACAGACATTCCCGGATCGCCTCCACCGTCTGGATATAGTCATGGTATTCCTCCAGCCGGTGCATCAGATCCCAGATGCCGGTTTCATCCCCTTCATGGCGGTTGACCACACCGTAGTCATAGAACATTTTGACCTTGTCCAGCAGTTTCAGCAGCCGTTCCCGGATTTCCGGATGCCGCAGGATGTCGTCAAAAACATCGCTGCGGAAGGCCGCCACTGCCGGATCCGCCGTCAGGCTCATCATCACACGGCGGAGCAGGGGTTCCTCCTGGGGCTGGGCCGCCACTTTCTCCGTCAGCGCGTCCAGCCCGAGATCGTGCCAGCTCTCTTCCGGAATTTCCCTGTACGACACCTCGTCCTGCCGGGGAAACAATATACTCAGCTTCATCTGTTTCATCTGTTTATCCTCATCTGAACGGTTCTTGCGGATCTGATTATATCTGATCCGGCCCCGCCCGTAAAGCCTGCCCGGCGGATGACAGCCTGCACGCGATATGGTACAATAATCCCCGGCCGGAAAGGAGGCCTTTGCGATGGGAAAACAGGACAAGACAAACTGTATGCGCGTACTGGACAGCAAAAAGATTGCCTACAACGCTCATTTATATGAAGCGGATCCGACCCTGACCGGGGAGGATATCGCCCGCCTGCTGAACGAGGAACCCTCCCAGGTGTTCAAAACCCTGGTGACCGTCGGCAAGCCCCAGAAATACTATGTATTTGTGATTCCGGTCAACGCGGAGCTGAACCTGAAAAAGGCTGCCGCGGCCGCCGGAGAAAAATCCGTGAGCATGATTCCCCAGCGGGATCTGCTTCCGTTGACCGGTTATGTGCACGGGGGCTGCTCTCCCATCGGAATGAAAAAGCACTTCCCTTCGTTTATTCATGAGAGCGCGGCCGGTCTCTCCCGGATCTTTGTCAGCGCCGGCCGGGTCGGCTGCCAGGTGGAACTGGCTCCCGCGGATCTGATTCAGATCGCCGCCCTGACGCCCGCCGCCCTGATCTGATTGACTTTCCCCAAAGCCGCGTGATAAACTGTAATGTAATGTTTTTCTGCATTTTCCGCCGTTTCCGGCGTTTGATCTGACGGAGGTTCTTCATGACAAAAAAGCGTATCCTGCTGTGGCTGATCCCGACTCTGATTCTTCTGCTGCTCGTCCCGTTTATCGTTCCTTCAGCCATTCCATACGCCGGTGCCGAAGGGGCTGACCTGCCGGCCTATACGCCGGTGGAGCTCGCCAATCCCAACCCGGCGCCCCTGCTTCCCCTGCCCAGTGCGAAGGACGCGGATCCGACGCCCTACGCGCCGCACGCGGATGGCTTCACCTACGATGACGCCACCGGCGCTCCGGTCTCCTACCTGGACGGCACCATTTCCGTCAGGGTCGATAAGCGCGTTGTCCGGGACACCAACGTGTTCTATACCAGGATTCAGATCGCTGATCCCAGTCAGATGCGGACCCAGATCACCCGTGAGACCAGTCCGGTCAAGCTCGCCCAGCGACTCCGTTCCGTGGCGGCCATCAACGGCGACTGGTATTCCGGCCGGGCGGAAGGCACCATCTACCGTAATTCAGTTCAGCTTCGCGACAAGCCCTGCAAAGGCAGGTACGATCTGCTGATCATTGATGATGAAGGAGACTTCCATATACTCCGCCGTCCGGACGGCACCGACGCCCTTGCGCCCTATGAAGGCCGTATCCTGCACAGTTTCCTGTTCGGACCCGGCCTGGTGATTGACGGAAAGCTGATGACCGATGATGAGGACACCTTTGTCCGGAATCAGTACGGCTCCGGCGCCGGTATGGGGCTCCAGAACCGGACCCAGCGGCAGGCCATCTGCCAGATGGGTAAACTCAGCTACCTGATCATCACCACGGAAGGCCCCGGCAGCAAGCAGGACAAGGACCACGGCTTTACCGCCGCGGAGCTGGCCCAGCTGGCCTACGACGCCGGCGCAGTCAATGCCTACAACATGGACGGCGGAAACTCCGCCTGCCTGACGCTGAACGGCGTCAAGCTGAACCGTTTCGGCAAAGGCGGCATCCGTGAAATTACCGATATGATTTACTTCATCACCGCGGAACCGGCGCCCGCCGCAACGGAAGCTCCCGCGGCTGCCCCGACCGAAACAGAAGGAAGCGCTGAACAATGACGCCGCTTTGGACAATTGGGTCGCTGAATGTGACCCCCTACAGCCTGATGATCCTGCTCGGTGCCCTTGCGGGTACCGGGCTTTCCCTGCGTAAAAAGCAGATCCGTCCCTTGCTGCCCGCCGTCATTCTCGGCGCGCTGATTCTTGGTCATGCAGTATGGGTGCTTTTCTGCCCCTTCGATCTGGAAGCAGCCGAGGGCAAGGGCTATATGCTCCTGCATATCTGGGAGGGCGGTTACACACTTTACGGTGCGTTGCTGGGCGGCGCCCTGGGTGCCCTGATTGCCGGCAAACTCGCCGGCGTCAGATGGCTGGACGCGCTGGATGCGCTGGCTCCCGGCGCCTGCGCCGCGCTTTTCTTTGCCCGGATCGGCGAAGCCTTTACCGGCGAAGGAATCGGCCGCGGTGCCGAAGTGGAATGGACTCATTTCTTCCCGCTTTCCGTATGCACCTATCACGATGAATTCGACGCGATGTATGACGAATGGCGCTATGTCATCTGGTTCTGGGAAGCGCTCGCTGCCCTGATTCTGCTGTTTGTTCTTCTGAAGCATGAAAAAAATACAGTTCCCGGTCACCAGACCGCGATCTTCCTGACTGTTCTGGGAACAACACAGATCCTGCTGGAGCAGATGCGCCGGGATAATTACCTGCGCCTGATTGTTTTCGTCCGCTTCAACCAGCTGGCTGCCCTGGCCACCCTGATCACGGTACTGGTCGTGCTGCTCGTCCGTCATAAGCCGGGCCGCGCGAAGGTTTTCTGGTGCCTGGCCACCCTGGTCCTGGCCTCCCTGGCGGACATGGCTTCCGAATTTGTTTTTGATAAATATGAATATGCTCCCTGGCTTTATCTCAGCATGCCGCTGGCAGCTCTGTCCTGCTCCGCGATGCTCTGGGTCTGGAAACAGAAAAAGGGCCTGGCGCCGGCTGTCGCCATCTGCGCCGTAACCGCTGCGCTGCTCATCGGATATGCCTCCAGAAGCTGGGATGAATTTGAACTGGACCCCGTTGACGATATGCTTCGTTTCGGAATCCTCTATGCCACCATGGCGGTAGACCTGATCTGCATCGGCCTGGCCATCCGGCTGAACCGCAAACAGGCTGCCCTGGAAAAGTGAACAGACCCCGGACAAGGAGGAGCGCTTATGTCTGAAAAGATTTCCCCCGTTTACTTCACTGATTTCCGGACTGTGGCGGATGTCAGTCAGGGCGTAAAGCTCCAGAAGCTGTGCCGCCGTGCCGGAATTGACAAAATCGATTTCAGGGATAAGTTTGTTGCGATCAAAATGCATTTCGGCGAGCTGGGCAACTTCGCCTATCTCCGGCCGAACTATGTCAAAGCGGTCGCCGACCTGATCAAGGAGCTGGGCGGAAAACCCTTCCTCACCGACTGCAACACCCTGTATCCCGGCAGCCGGAAGAATGCGGTCGACCATCTGTATAACGCGGAAGTCAACGGATTCAACAGCGTGACCACCGGCTGCTATATCATCATCGGCGACGGGCTGAAGGGAACGGACGACGTGGTTGTGCCGGTTCCCGGCGGTGAATACTGCAAAGAAGCGTACATCGGCCGCGCTCTGTATGACGCGGATATCATCATTTCCCTGAACCACTTCAAAGGCCATGAGATGGCCGGTTTCGGCGGCGCGGTCAAAAATCTGGGCATGGGCGGCGGCAGCCGCGCCGGCAAGATGCAGCAGCACAGCGACGGAAAACCGGTGGTCAGCCAGGATCTGTGCCGTTCCTGCCGCAAATGCGCCCGGGAATGTGGATCGGACGCCATCACCTACGAAAGCGGCAAGGCTTTCATCCTGCAGGATATCTGCAAGGGCTGCGGCCGCTGCATCGGCGCCTGCGCCTTTGATGCCATCCACCCGTCCTTCGATACAGCCGCGGATATGCTGGGCCGCAAAATGGCGGAATACACCGCCGCCATCTGCGCCGGCAAGCCTTCCTTCCATATCACCCTGATCATGGATGTTTCCCCCAACTGTGACTGCCACGGTGAAAATGACGCGCCGATCCTGCCGAACCTCGGCATGCTGGCTTCCTTTGATCCGGTAGCCCTGGACCAGGCCTGTGCCGATCTGTGCCTGGCGGCGGATCCCCTGCCCAACAGCCAGCTTTCCGACAATCTGGCGCGGCCCGGATGGAAACACCATCATGATCATTTCCTGGACAGCAATCCCAACGTCAGCTGGCGGGAAACCCTTGCCCACGGCGAAAAGATCGGACTCGGCACCAGAGCCTATGACCTGATCCGGATCTGATTTCCTGAATTTTAAAGAAATAATCAGAAAACAAAAGATTTATTGAGCTTTCTGCTCATTTTCGGCAGAAAGTATTTCTTTTTGACCTTTTATGTCTTTGACTATCTTTGACTTTTGATTATACTATAATCAGCGCTTGAGAGAGAGCGGGGTGGCCAAAGACCACGGAAAGTGATTCCCCGGAACCGCAACAAGAACGGAACCGGATCAAAAGAATGGAGGGTTTTATATGAGTACTTTCCTGCCTGCTGTTTTCGGTGAAAATATGATGGATCTGTTTGATGACTTCGACCGTGATTTCTTCCGCGGCTTCGGCCGTCCGGAACACGTACTGTATGGCAAGAACGCCGCCCGGATGATGAAGACCGACGTGAAGGAAACAGATGAAGGCTACGAACTGGCCGTTGATCTGCCCGGCCTGAAGAAGGACGAAATCCATCTGGATCTGCAGAATGGTTATCTGACCATCTCCACGCAGAAAAACCTGGAGAACAAGGAAGAGAAACACGGCAAGCTGCTCCGTCAGGAACGGTACACCGGCACCATGCAGCGCAGCTTCTACGTAGGCGACAACCTCACGGAAGAGGATGTGCAGGCCAAATACGAGGATGGTGTCCTGATGGTCAAACTGCCCAAGAAGGAAGCCCAGAAAGTTCCTGAAAAGAAACAAATCCTCATCGGATAATCTCCAGCCAGCAAAGGAGCGGCTCTTCGAGCCGCTCCTTTATTTTTCAGTTTTCAGTCTTAAGTTTTCAGTTTTCAGTTGGACAGCCTGTTTACAGGCTGTCAATATACCTGCACGCCGCCAGCGCCGCCGTTGCACCGTCTGCTGCCGCCGTGGTCAGCTGACGTACCGTCTTGCTGCGGCAGTCTCCCGCCACAAAGACGCCGGGGGTCCGGGTCTCGCAGCGCTCATCGCTGTCAAAGTATCCCCATTTGTTCAGGTCTGCCAGATGGGCGAAGGCGTCGTTTTCCGGAATCAGGCCGATGGCGACAAACAGTCCGTCACAGGCGACCTGCTTTTCATCTCCGCCGTCCTGCGGCTTTACCGACACGCTGCGAAGGATTCCTTCCTCCGTGTTCAGGCCCGTGATTTTCACACCGGTATATTTCTCCACATTGGGACGGCTGAAAAGGATATCCTGCAGTTTCTTCTCCCCGGTAAATTCCGGCAGGTCCTGCAGCATGATGACTTTTTCGCACTTTCCGGACAGCAGGATCGCTTCCTGCAGGGCGGAATTCCCGCCGCCGGCCACGCAGACGGTTTTTCCGGTATAGAAATCACCGTCGCACACAGCGCAGAAGCTGATGCCTTCCCCGACCAGCTCATTTTCTCCCGGCAGGCCCAGCATCCGGTGCTTCACACCGGCGGCCACGATCACAGCTTTTGCGTCCCGCTCCAGGCCATCATCCGTGAACACCCGTTTGAAGTCCCCGTGATCCTCAATCCGGACCACTTCCGCCAGGTCCACTTCCGCGCCCTGGTTCATGATCTGGTCCAGCAGGGCTTCCGCGTATTCATTTCCGCTCATCTGCGCCGTACCCGGCCAGTTTTCCACCTTGGGACTGTAGGTAATCTGTCCGCCGAAGCCGTGCTTCTCCAGCACCAGCGCGTTTTTTCCGTTCCGCTGCGCGTACAGCGCGGCCGTCATCCCCGCGGGGCCTCCGCCGATCACGATAATATCCGTCATTTTACACCCATCCTTTGAAAAAGGGACGCGCAGCGTCCCTTTTTCCTCTTTTGATAATCCTTTCGGAGTGGCAGGAGGTTTTTTATTTCCTGCCTCTTATTATCCGACCTGTTTTGCCGTCAGCATACCCTTGATTTCAGAAACGCCCTTATACTTGGTGAACTCGCCGTCCTGTCCAAGCACCACCAGCGTGGGCGCCTGCTTGACGCCGTACTGGTTGGTCAGTTCGGGATTGTCTGTGGCCAGGACTTTCTTGAACAGGAAGCCAGCCTTTTCCAGCATGCTGATCGCCAGTTTACAGTTGGGGCAGGTGGCGCTGACAAACAGGATCGCGCGGGCGCAGCTGCAACCCTTGTTTTCCTTCTCAGCCTGGGCGGCAGGTTCTTCCTTCGCCGCTTCGGGAGCAGCGGCCGGGGCGGACGCCATCACGGGACCGGAATGGGTCAGCCGGCTGTGGCCGATGTCATAGACCTTCCGGTCTTTGAATTCCTGCGCCTTACCGTCGTTCCAGTTCTGAACGGGACGGTAGTAACCGGTGATCCGGCTGTAGACCTCTGTCTTCTGTCCGCAGTGGGGGCAGGTATACTGCTCACCGCTCAGATAGCCGTGATCCTTGCAGACAGAGTAGGTGGGGCTCATGGTGTAGTAGGGCAGCTTGTAGTTTTCCGCGATCTTGCGGACCAGGTTCGCCGCGGCTTTCCAGTCCGGCAGCTTCTCGCCCAGGAAGGCGTGGAAGACCGTACCGGAGGTATACAGCGTCTGCAATTCATCCTGCACATCCAGTGCGGAGAAGATATCCTCGCTGTAACCCACGGGCAGGTGGCTGGAGTTGGTGTAGTAGGGCGTACCGTTCATGTTCGCGGTGATGATGTCCGGATACTGTTCCTTGTCATGCTTCGCGAAACGGTAGGTGGTGGATTCAGCCGGGGTCGCTTCCAGGTTGTACAGATCGCCGTACTCTTCCTGGTAGTCGCTCAGGCGTTCACGCATATGATTCAGCACATCCTGGGCAAACTTCTGCGCTTCCGGATGGGTCAGATCCTTCCTCAGCCACTTGGCGTTCAGGGCCGCTTCGTTCATGCCCACCAGGCCGATGGTGCTGAAGTGGTTGCTGAAGGTGCCCAGGTAACGCTTGGTGTAGGGATACAGTCCGCCGTCCAGCAGCTTTGTGATGACCGTACGCTTGGTCTTCAGGCTGCGGGCCGCAACATCCATCAGATGGTCCAGCTTGGCGTAGAATTCCTTTTCGTCGGCGGCTTCATAGGCCAGCCGGGGCATATTGATCGTCACAACGCCGATGGAGCCGGTGGATTCGCCGCTGCCGAAGAAACCGCCGCTCTTCTTGCGCAGTTCCCGCAGGTCCAGACGCAGGCGGCAGCACATGCTGCGCACGTCGCTGGGCTCCATATCGGAGTTGATGTAATTGCTGAAGTAGGGAGTACCGTATTTGGCGGTCATCTCAAACAGCAGCCGGTTATTCTCGGTTTCGGACCAGTCGAAGTCCCGGGTAATGGAATAGGTGGGAATCGGATACTGGAAACCGCGGCCGTTGGCGTCGCCTTCAATCATGATCTCAATGAAGGCCTTGTTGACCATATCCATTTCTTTCTGGCACTCACCGTAGGTGAAGTCCATTTCCTTGCCGCCGATGATAGCCGGCAGGTTTTCCAGGTCCTTCGGGCAGGTCCAGTCCAGCGTGATGTTGGAGAAGGGAGCCTGGGTGCCCCAGCGGCTGGGTGTGTTCACGCCGTAAATAAAGCTCTGGATGCACTGCTTGACTTCCTTCTGGGACAGGTTGTCAATCCGGACAAACGGCGCCAGGTAGGTATCAAAGCTGGAGAAAGCCTGAGCGCCGGCCCACTCGTTCTGCATGATGCCCAGGAAGTTGACCATCTGGTTGCACAGCGTGGACAGGTGGCTGGCAGGAGAGCTGGTGATCTTTCCGGGAACGCCGCCGAGGCCTTCCTGAATCAGCTGCTTCAGGCTCCAGCCGGCGCAGTAGCCGGTGAGCATGCTCAGGTCGTGAATGTGGATGGCAGCGCTGCGATGGGCGTCAGCGATCTCGCTGTCATAGATTTCACTGAGCCAGTAATTGGCCGTAATGGCGCCGGAGTTGGACAGGATCAGGCCGCCGACAGAATAGGTGACGGTGGAGTTTTCCTTCACACGCCAGTCGTTGATGCGCAGATAGTTATCCACCAGGTCCTTATAGTTCAGAAGAGCGGAATTGACATTACGGACTTTTTCACGCTGCTTGCGGTACAGAATGTAGGCCTTGGCAACATCGGCATAACCCGCCTCGGACAGCACCTTTTCGACGCAGTCCTGGATGGTTTCCACCGCAATCTTGTTATCGCGGATGAGGGGTTCATATTCCGCGGTAACACGCAGAGCCAGCATATCGATCACGCTGGGATGATACTGTTTGCCCAGGGCTTCGAAAGCCTTTGTGATCGCTGTTGAGATTTTGCTGATCTCAAATTCCGTAACTTTACCGTCTCTTTTGACAACCTGATACATGACAAACACTCCTGTTTCTTACTATTCCATGTTTTTATTAGTGCAGTAACACTCGGTAAATTGTGCTCACTAAATATAGCATGCCCCTCCCCGAAAAGTCAATATGTTGTGAAGCAATTTAATAAATTATTCTATATGTTGTGCATCCCATGATTTTCAAGGGCTTCAGGGTTTCCTCTCTGTACGTACAAAAATTCCGATGTTATAATGCTTGATGTGAGGTGAATGGCCATGATCAGTTTCTCCGTAACGTTCAGCAACGTGCTGCTGATGCTCCTGTATCTGCTGCCCGGTTTTTTCATGTGCAAGGTTAAAAAAATCAAACCGGATCACCTGAGCAGCGTCAGCGTCATTCTGCTGTACATCTGCGGATTCGGTCTGTATGTGAACGCCCTGTCCTACCTGGATCCCTCTCCGGAGCTTTTTACGAAGATGGGACTTTTCCTGCTCTTCGCCCTGGCCGGGGAAACAGCGCTCATGCTCCTGATCCTGCTCCTGCTGGGTAAAAAGAGAAGGCAGGAGTTCAGCAAGCGGATGCTGTCCATTGCGGCTGTCATGGGCAATGTGGGTTTCTTCGGCATGCCGGTAGTCCGCGCCCTGTTCCCGGACGCACCTGAAGCTGCGGTATATTCCTCCATGTTCAACGCCGCCCTCAACATCCTGGCCTGGACCGTCGGCGTTTTCACCCTCACCGGCGAAAAGAAGCACATTTCCCTGAAAGCCGCCCTGGTTAATCCCTCCATGCTGGCGGTATTCACCGGCATCATCCTCTGCCTGCTGCGGGCAAAGAACTGGATCCCGGATATTCTGCGCACCGGTTTCAGTTCCGTCGGCGCCATGTCCACGCCCCTGTGCATGATCATCCTGGGCGTCCGTCTGGCCACCATGGACCTGAAAACCCTTTTCACCACGCCGCTGGCCTGGCTGATCTCCTTCGGTAAACTGCTGATCTTCCCCCTCTTCTGTTACCTGCTGGTGCTTCCCTTCCCGCTGGATCCGGTGTTCAAGGGCAGCATCCTGATTCTGGCCGGCACCCCCTGTGCCAGCATCCTGCTGAATCTCGCCGAGATCCACCACAACGGCCAGGAGCTGGCCGCCAACTGCGCCCTGCTCTCCACCCTGCTGAGCATCCTCACCATCCCGCTGCTCAGCCTGCTGGTATAATATATGTACAAACAGCAAAACCAGCCGGGCAGTAGTCGGACTGGTTTTATGTATCAATTCTTCATTTTTCATTCTTCATTCTTCATTAAAGAAGGGGCATTCAGTTTTCTGAATGCCCCTTCATTTAGTACGTTCCGTATATCGCCCGGTACTGGGTAGGCGTACAGCCTTTCTTTTCCCGGAATACCCGGTTAAAGGTCGCCACCGAGCCGAATCCGCTTTCAATCGCCACATCCCGCATGGAGCGGTTCGTCCGGATCAGCAGATCCATTGCCACCTGCAGCCGCTTCTGGCACAGGTAATCCTTGAAGGAATAGCCTGTCTGCCGCTTAAAGGAGCGGGAGAAATAGTACCGGCTGAATCCGGCGAATCTCGCCACATCCTCCAGGGACAGCTCCTCCCGGTAATGGTTGTTGATATAGGTCATCACCGCGTTGATGACTTCGGAATCCATGTTCCGCATGTTATCCCCGGTCCTGGGCTTGATCCCGCTCAGGTATCGTTGCCCCAGGGTGGCATATACCCGCAGAATGCAGCTGTAGCACATGGTGTTCCACATCATTTCCCGTTTTTCATAAGCCTCCCTGGCCCGCAGCAGCAGTTCCCGGATCCGCACATGGGCGTCCGATCCGTCCCGCAGATGGAAAGGCTTATGGAAGTACGAGGCCATGGCCTTGAGATCCCGCATAGCCATGATCGCGTCAGATTCAAACAGGAACAGATACCGGCTGCTTCCCTCTCCCATGGACAGGGAATGGAGCGTATCCGGGGGAACGATCAGGATTTCCCCCTTGCGGACCTGGTAGATCTTGTCCTCAATGGTATAGGTCACCATTCCCTCCAGCGTCAGGAGAATCTCCACTGCTGAATGATCATGGGTCTCATACCGCCACGGAATATCCGAATACCAGATGCGGATCGATGAATCATCCAGGTAGGTCACATATTCCCGCCGTCCCTGAAGCACCCGGAAGCCGTCTTCGTAGCGTGCGGCACGGGCGGAGCCCTCCGCGCTCCTCATCTGTGACACCGATCCACACCCCCTTTAAATCCGATTTCTGTCGGAAAATCTTATCTCAGGTATACAGCTGTCTCTCTGTTTATTAACCCTTCACAGAACCCAGCGCCATACCGGTCACGAAATACTTCTGCAGGAAGGGATAGACCACCAGGATCGGCAGGGCTGTCACAACCGTTGTGGCGCACTGTACGGTACGCTGTGTGACCGAGAACGCGGCGTTCGCCGTGGCGGCGTCAACTGTGGAGTTGGCCAGGTTGGAAGTCTGTCCGGCGGTGGCGAGCTTGCCCTTCAGGTAATACTGCAGGGTATCCAGCTTTCTCTCCGTCGGGATATACAGCATGGTATCAAACCAGCTGTTCCACGCACCGACCGCGACGAACAGGGCCACGGTTGCCAGCACGGGCATACACAGCGGGAAGATGATCTGCCAGTAGATCCGGAAGTCACCCGCACCGTCGATACGGGCGGATTCCACCAGTGCGTCCGGCAGGCCCATAATATAGGTACGGATGATGATCATGTTGAAGCAGGAGAACATCGTCGGTATGATGTAAACCCAGAATGTGTTCCGCAGATGCAGCGTCTGGCTGATCAGCAGGTAGCTGGGGATCAGACCGGCGTTGACATACATGGTCAGGACCATGATCAGGGTAATGAACTTCCTCAGCACATATTCACGCCGTGACAGGGCGAAGGAAAGCATGCCGGTCCAGAACAGGTTCAGGACGGTGGTAATGATCGTCTTGGACACGGAAATCAGCGCGGCCTGCCAGATATCCGGGTCGTTCAGGATCCGTTCATAGCTCTTGGTGCTGAACTTCCGGGGCAGGAGGCCGATTCCGCCGCGTGCCGCATCCGTACCGTCATTGAAGGAATAGGCTACCGTGTTCAGTACCGGATACAGGGTAATGAACATCAGCAGGATCAGGAGAACCGTGTTGAAAACCGGGAAGCCCAGATCCCGTTCGTACCGGAAGAAATAGAGCAGGGCGAACACGAGCAGGGCCAGGAGGGCCACCGCCACGTACAGGACAGTACGGTACGCCGTTTTCCCGGTTGCCGTTTCCGGAACGGAAACGGTGACAGTCCTGAGCGTTTTCCCACTGCCGGCAGTGTACACATATTTCCCGGAGTTATCCGCTTCCGGATTGCTTTCGATTCCCCGTGCAACGTCCGAATCGATGGTCAGTTCGCCGGTGCGGATCTGTTTGTCGCCAAGTGCGCTGACCTGTACGGTGGTGTACACCAGGCCTACCGTCAGGATCAGCGCGAGAACCGCCGCCACCAGAGTCACCGTACGCCGTACGGATTCACCTTTCTGCGCCAGCTTTGTGGATTTCAGGCCGTAGGCAAACAGGGCAGCCGCGGCAGCCAGCAGTACAATCACGATGATCCGGTTCAGCCGCATCGCGTTTCTCTGATCGGCGGCCGTCTGGATTTCCGCGTTAGAGCCGCGGGTCAGGCGGACTGCTTTGTCATCATTGTATCCGAAATTGACGAACTCCAGTTCGTTCATCATTTCGCTCATCGTCTCGCGGTATTCCGCGGGAATGCCTTCCAGGTTGGCGGCGCCGTTTTTGTTGCTCAGCTGGAAGAAGAAGGCTTTGTCATAGGCCTTCAGGCATTTTTCAACTTCAGTATCCTTTGCCAGGGTAATATAGAGGCCCAGATCTCCGCGGGAATCCAGCTGAATCAGCTTTTTATCCTTTCCCAGTCCGGTCTCATACTCGGCTGCCTCTGCTTCCGTGCAGGCTGTCAGCCAGTAGGTCTTGGCGTTCCCTGCTTTCTGCTGGCCGATCTTCTGAAGCATGACAACGCGCTTGCCGTCAATATATTTCGTGCCGTGTTCCTGGGTCATCTCGATGGTCTTCTTGCCCATCTCGATCCGTTCCGCGCCGATCACTTCCTGAAGGATCTGTGCCTTTTCGTTGGCCACCACGGTATTGTTTGCCTGGCCGGACGCGAAAAGAATGATAAAGATCAGCGCCAGTACCAGCACCGTGGAAATCGTCAGGGCGAAACGCCGCTGGGTATTGTTCATACGAAGCCCGCGGCGGAGCGTCGCAGGAATATCCTTCACGCCGTTTGTACTTCTTTTGGATAAGAACTTATCCGCTTTCTGTTCTTTAATGCTCATCTCAGTCTTCCTCCTTTCAGCTTCAGCGGTTACAGCAGCGAATCTTCGCCGAGCCGCTTGCTGATGAAGTTGGCTCCGGTGAGCAGAACAATCGCGATCACGCTCTTGAAGATACCGGCGGCCGTGGCCAGGCCGATATCCAGTGTCTGCGTGCCGTATTCCATAACATATAGGTCAACGGTATATGCAACATGCATTGTACCGGATGATTTCAGAAGGTATTGAATTTCGAAGCCGGTATCCAGAAGATGGCCGATGTTCATGATCAGCAGGATCATGAAAGTGGACTTGATTCCGGGCAGCGTCACATGCAGGATCCGCTGGAAGCGTCCCGCACCGTCAATGGCTGCGGCTTCATACAGGCAGGGGTCGATTCCTGTCATGGCGGAAATATAGATGATGGTTCCCCAGCCGACTTCCTTCCAGACATTGATCACACCGACCAGCCACCAGAAGTATTTGGCTTCGCCCAGCCAGTTGGGCGCTTTGTCAACCATACCGGTGGAAAGAAGCAGCTGGTTGATAGGTCCGGGAGTAATGTCGCTGCTGTCAAAGATGATCTGGGCCATACCGACCACGATGATCATACTGAGGAAGTGAGGCAGATAGGTGACGGTCTGCACCGTCCGCTTGAAAGATTTCTGACGTACTTCATTGAGCAGCACCGCCAGTACGATGGCTGACACTGTGCCGAACACCAGATTGATCAGGCTCATGGCGAGCGTATTCCGGAGTGTTTCCTGGAATGTGATCGCATTTGCGCTGAACAGGTTGGTAAAGTTTTTAATGCCGTACCAGGCCGGATTTTCTCCGGACAGGAAAGGGATCAATGTACCGCGTTCATTGCTGATATCCCGGAACGCGTTGATCCAGCCCCACAGCGGCGCGTAGTTGAACAGCAGGACATACAGCAGCATAGGCACAGACATGATTACAAGCTGCCACTGTTTGCTGAGCCGCCCGAAAAAGGTTGCCTTTGGATGTCCCGGGAATGCGTTATCGCGAGGTATACTGGTCATTTCCCTTGCCCCTTTCGAAAAACCAGAGGGGAGAGAACAAGACTCTCCCCTCTGTGTGAGATCTTATGGATTACTTGTTGCCAACGACCTTCTGAGCTTCAGCGTAAACCGCTTCCTGCATGAAGGCGCCGAATTCATCAGCGAAGGGCTTGATTTCTTCGACGAAAGCATCCCACTTGGCGTCGAATTCAGATTCGTCGCACTGGATCAGTTCGGGCAGGCGGTTGTCCTGAACCTTCAGGAAGTTGTCGTGAGCGGTGTTCACAGGCGTATAGTCGATCTGCCAGGCTTCTCCGTAGGGAGCGAGCTCGATCGGCGGATTGACGAAGTCAGCGAACTTCTTGAAGCCGTAAGCGCTCAGGAATTCCTTGTCGTAATCGTTCATCTGACCGAAGACGATTTCATCCTGGTTGCCGGGTTCCCAGCAGTTGCCAGCCTTGACGACCTTGTCGCCAACCTGGATGTCGTTCAGGATCCAGCCCTGCTTCTTGGGGCTGCTCTGGGTGAAGGCTTCAGCCTTGTTGGCCAGCTTCCACTCAGCATTCTGGGTGTTCGCATACTGTTCAGCAGTCATGTTCAGACGGCCGTCGTCGGTGATGAAGTAATCTTCACCTTCGATACCCCAGTTGAAGATCAGCTGCCACTCGTCGGACATCATTTCTTCCCACATAGCGATGATGCGCTCGGGGCAGGTGCAGTTCACGGAGATACCGAAACCGCGGTTGACGTTCGGCAGGGAGCCGTTCAGGTAATGTTCTTCAACCTTCCAGGTGTCGGTGGGCAGCGCGATGCCTTCCAGGTCTTCTTCACTGTAGATCAGGCCCAGGGCAACGTAGGTACGGTCATACATCTTGGCGTCCTGCAGAGCCGCGGTGGCGGTGCCGAAGTCCCAAGCCTGGTCGAACATACCCAGCACGGTGCCGCCGGAAATCAGGGCGATGTACTGGTCATAGCTCATAGAGAAGGTGCTGCGGTCGATCAGGCCGGCCTTGTAAGCAGCATTCAGCTTCTTGTAGTAAGCTTTGGCATAGGGCTTGTCGATGAAGGTTTCGGTGTGGAAATCTTCGGTAGCGGGGTCGATCACGACTTCACCGTCGTTGGGACGGCCCATCAGGTGCTGCACGGGGTTGATCAGGCAGAAGTGACGCCAGTCTTCGCACAGGATGGCGAATCCGGTGTAGGGGGTGCCGTTTTCATCGGTGGGGTTGGCATCGATGAACCGCTCGAGCAGATCAAAGTACTCATCGCAAGTCTTGATGGTGGGATAATTGTCCCAGGCCAGAACCTGCTTCTGGATGAAGAAGGCGGGGCCGCCGACGCTCAGGGCGATCTGGTCGCCGTCAGCGAGGCCGTAGTTGGGGATGATGTACAGAACATCATTGCCATTGGCGTCTTTCCGGATCAGACGGGCCAGCTGGGGCTCGATGTGGGCCCACAGGCGGGGGGTCTTCTCAGGAGAGATGTAGTCCAGCAGGTTGATCAGGGCGCCGCCGTTGATGATCAGGTCAGCGCTGTTGCCGCCGTCGAACAGGTCCGGATAGTCCTTACCAACAATCTTGATGCCCAGCGTCTCGTCCAGATCGCCGGTCAGGAAAGAGAAGTTGAAGGTTACGCCGAATTTTTCTTCGATCAGCTTGTAGATCTTGTTGTCCGCAGTGGGCTGATCGCCGGGATCGCCGCGGAAAACAGTCAGCGTGATGGGTTCAAGGGCTTCGCCTTCAGCCATGACGGCGGGAACGAGCGCGAGAACCATCGCCAGAGCCAACAGGGCAGCCAGGATTTTCCTCATAGTGTTTCTCCTCCATTTTTTCTTTTTTGGCACCTCGTGCCTTTGCATATATTGTGACAAATTGTACGTACGTAAGCAATGGCACATTCGGTCACTGTTAACAACTTGTTGCTTTATTATTCATCAATTGTTGCTTCTCATTTTTGAAACCGATTTCTGGCATGCTCATAATGTGCGATCCTGTAATGCTATATTTATCAACGTTTATGTTCGTTCTTAATTGTATCCATTCTCAATAATTGTGCAACAATAAATGAGATAATTACACAGATTATCCTGCAAAAAACTTACACAACTATTTGAGTAAGCTGCTAAGTTGTTGCTCCGTTTTTCATTGTATACATCATCTTGTGATCAGTTATTCCCGTCCCGGAAAAAACTATTTTTCAGCATTTTGTCCCATCCTCCGCCAACCGGAAAGGATAAAAAAATACCATCCCCGATCGGGGATGGTATCGATGTTTTACTTTTCAGCCGGAACCGGGTCCGCGTCCCCGCTCCCCGGGGATTCATTCCTCATTCCGCTGCTTTTTCCACCAGTTTCAGGATCTCCTGCTGCATATAGTCCGTATATACGCCGGCGCTGTATGCAATTTCTTCGGTAAAGTCGTCCCACGCGGCGTCCAGTTCGGCCGGATCACACATAATGATCTCCGGAAGCCGTTCGTCCTCGATCTGCTCAAAGTCCATATAATCCATATCGATCGGATCCTTGTCAATCTGCCAGGCTTCCCCGTAGGGCGCAGGCTCAATCGGCGGATTGAAAAAGTCAACCGGCAGTTCCTTTCCGCAGGCCGCCAGGAATTCCTTGTCATAATTGGTCATCTGGTCATAGTATATTTCACGCTGTTCAATAGGCGTCCAGGCATTGCCGTCATCCATGGTCCCCTGCTTTTTCGGACAGCCTTCCCAGATCGCCGCCGCCCGGTTGGCCAGCTTCCACTGCGGATCCGCCTGTGCCAGGAACTGCTCCAGCGTCATTCTCATCCGGCCGTTTTCATCAACGTAATAATCCTCTCCCTCGATCCCCCACTGGAACAGAAGCTGCCATTCGTCGGACAGGAAGGTTTCCATCATGGCAATCAGACGTTCCGGATACGGACAGGTGACGGAGATGCCGAAGCCGCGGTCCTTGTTCATGACCGCCCCGTTCATATAGTGTTCCTCAATTTCCCGCCCGTCCACATATTCTGGATCGTAAACCAGCGGAAGCGCCAGATAAGTGTTCTCAAATTTGACAGAAGTATACAGTGCGTCATTCACAGGCGCGATATTCCAGTTCTGGTCAAAGACGCCCAGCACCGTACCGTCCGAAAGCTTCCGCATGTACTGCTCATGGTTCCACCGGAAGGTTTCCTCCGGAATCAGGCCCTTGTTGAACGCTTCGTTCAGTTTGGCGTAATAGGCCTTTGCATAAGGCTGGTTGATAAAGGTCTCCGTTTTATATTCAGGCGTAGAGATATCCACGATCACGTCCCCGTCATTCGGGCGTCCCATCAGATGCTGCACCGGATTGACCAGGCAATAGCGGTACCATTCCTCGCACAGGATGGCAAAACCGGTATAGGGCGTTCCGTCCGCCGTTTCCGGGTTGGCGGCTATAAAGCGTTCGATCAGGTCAAAGTATTCGTTCAGCGTCGTCGGAACACGATAGTCATTCCAGGCAATCACCTGTTTCTGCAGGAAGAAGGCCGGGCCGTTGGAAAAAGTCAGCGAACGGTCGTTATAGTTGATCCCGTAGTTGGGAATAATATACAGTTTTCCGTCTTCCTTCAGCAGCTGCCTGATCCGGTTGTCGGTATAAAGATGTTTATACAGGTTCGGCGTCTTATCCTCGCTGATATAAGGCAGCAGATCAATCAGTACCCCCGCGTCCTCCAGGATCTGTGCGCTGTTTGCGCCGTCAATCAGATCCGGATAGGTATCACCGGACAGGATCTCCACCAGCGTTTCATCCAGTTCCCCGGTCAGGAACCTGATATCAAACCGGATGCCAAGCTCCTCTTCAATTTTCCTGTAGATCCTGTTATCCGCGGCAGGCTGCTCACCTTCGTTCCCCCGGAACACAGTCACGGTAATAAGCTCAGGCGCGTCCTCTTCGGCTGCAGCCAGTGTCACAGCCGCGGTCATCATCGCCAGCGCAAGCAGAACAGCCAGCATTTTTTTCATGGCGTATCCCTCCGTTACTGATCAGGTATATTGTTTCCCGATAAGCTTACAGGATTCATTCAGTTCTTCCGGAACAGTGCTCTTGTCGTTCATATTATACCGGGATTGTGTCCGGAATGCAATAATGCCTCCCCTGCGCCGCAGGGGAGGCATATCGTCCGGTATTGTTTTTTACAGGAGCTTTTTCCGCAGTTCCGCCGGATCCACGGGAGACAGATCAGCCGGAGGCACGTCAAACAGCGTCTTGCAGCCGAAAATCTGACGGCCGTTCATCCGCACAACTGCCCGTGCGCAGGCAACCAGCACGGAAGCGGTAAATTCCGGGTTGGAATCCAGCTTCAGGGAGAACTCCATCACATGCTTGTGGACGCCGTCCATGCCGGTTTCACCGGAACGGATCACCTGGCCGCCGTGGGGCAGCTCGCTGTGGTTCTGTTTCATTTCCTCCGCGGAAATAAAGGTTACGGTCGTATCGTAATCCGCAAAATAGTTGGGCATTTCCTTGATCTGCTTCTCGATCAGGGCCTTGTCGGCGCCTTCCTCCGCCACCACATAGCACTCGCGGGTATGCTTCTGGCGGGTAGTCAGCTCCGGATTTTCTCCGGCACGGACTTTCGCCAGCGCGTCCGGCACCGGTACAGTGTACTGGCGTGCGTCCTTCACGCCGGGAATCCTGCGGATCGCGTCGCTGTGGCCCTGGCTGACGCCGCGTCCCCAGAAGGTATAATCCTTGCCGTCCGGCAGGACAATGTTCATGTACAGGCGCGCCAGGGAGAACAGACCGGGATCCCAGCCCGCGCTGATAATCGCGGTATGCGCGTGCAGCAGGGCTGCCTTGTCCACATTGGCGAAATGCTCCGGTACCCGGGCGTGGGTATCGAAGGAATCCACCACGTTGAAACTCTTCGCCAGCATGGGGGTCATTTCAGGCAGGTCAGACGCGCTGCCGCCGCAGATAATGATCACATCAATCAGTCCGGCATAGTTCTCCACATCCTGCGCGGCATAGACCGGTGCCCCGGTCAGGGTTTTCACCGTTTTGGGATCCCTGCGGGTAAAAACGCCGAACAGCTCCGTATCCGGATTCTGCCGGATCGCCAGTTCCACGCCCCGTCCAAGATTACCGTAACCGTAGATAGCTATCTTCATAAAAACCACTCCCATGCACGAAGTATCAATTTTTCATTCTTCATTTTTCATTCAGAAGGTCTTTCATATCGTACTTTCCTGGCTTTTTCCCGACCAGGAACGCCGCGGCCTTCAGACTTCCTTCGGCAAACACGCCCCGGCTGAACGCTTCGTGTTTCAGGCTGATCCGCTCGTTCTGTGTGCCGATCATCACCTCATGCACGCCGACGATGTTGCCCATGCGAATCGCATGAATACCGACTTCATCCTTTGTCCGCTTTCCCTGTCCGGAACGCCCGCAGTTGGCTGTAGCTTCCGGCCGGACTTCCTTCACAGCATTAAACAGGGACAGGGCTGTTCCGCTCGGTGCGTCCAGCTTCCGGTCATGATGCTGTTCCACAATTTCAATCTCCGCGTCCGGATAGAGGGCCGCCGCCCGTTTCACCAGGTCAATCAGCGTGGCGATGCCCAGGGAATAGTTGGCAGCCAGGAAAATCGGGATGGCTTTGGAGGCTTCCAGGATTCTGGCTTTCTCCTCCTCCGTCTGGCCTGTGGTAGCCAGCACCACCGGCAGTTTTTTCGCTTCCGCGAAATCCAGCAGTGCTCCGGTCATGCTGTGATGGCTGAAATCAATAATCACGTCCGCTTCGGCCGTGCACTCGTCAAAAGATTTTTTGCAGATACCCTCGGACGCGGGAATCATCGCATCCACGCCGGCAACAATTTCGCAGTGATCCGCCGCTTCGGCGCAGGTGCGGACCTCCCGTCCCATATGTCCGGTATATCCGGTCAGAATAATCCTCATTCCGTTACCTCCAGGTTCAGTTCACGCATCAGCTGCAGCAGCTTCTGCCGGTTTCCTTCCTCCATCGGCACCAGGGGCAGGCGAAGCAGGTTTTTGCCGAAGCCCAGTGCTGCACAGGCCGCCTTGGCGGGAATGGGATTGGTCTCAATCATCAGCTGATTCATCAGGGAGAGCAGCTTCAGCTGCAGCGCGGCAGCCCCCTTCACATCTCCGCTGAAAAAGCGTGTGCAGATTTCCGCCGTCTCTTTCGGCAGCATATTGGCCACCACGGAAATGACGCCTGTGCCGCCCAGGCTCAGGGTCGGAACAATCTGGTCATCGCAGCCTGAGATCACGTCCAGGTCATCGCCGCACAGCAGCCGTTCCTTCGCAATCTGGCTCAGGTTGCCGCAGGCTTCCTTCACAGCGGCGATCTTCTCATGCTTTGCCAGCACCGCCAGGGTCTCCGGCAGCATGTTCAGTCCGGTCCGGGACGGTACATTATACAAGATGCAGGGCACGCTGCTTGCGTCCGCAATGGCGGAAAAGCTGGCGATCAGGCCCCGCTGGGTTGTTTTGTTATAGTAAGGGGTCACAAGCAGCACCGCGTCCGCGCCGGCGTTGCAGGCGGACTTTGTCCGCTCGATGGCATGGGCGGTATTGTTGGAACCTGTTCCGGCGATTACCGGCACTTTCCCCGCTGTCCGTTTCACACAGAAGGTGACCGCGTCCTCATGCTCCCGGTCCGTGAGCGTGCTTCCCTCGCCGGTTGTACCGGCCACCACAAGCGCGTCAATTCCCCCGGCAAGCTGATAGTCAATCAGCCGGCCGAAAGCGTCCCAGTCAATCCCTTCTTCAGTGAAAGGAGTGATGATGGCGGTAGCCGCGCCCGTAAAAATCGTGTGCTTCATACCGGAATACCTCCAGATTCAAACGATTGAATGCAGTTTACCCCAGGATAAAACCTTCGTCAATCCCCGGGCAGTTTAATCGGAAATCACATAATCCATGGATATATCCGTCATCTCCGCCGGAAGATCGCTCCTCAGCAGCTTCCGGAAGCACAGACAGATGGTTTTCGCGGAATGCTCCGCCAGGAAACGGTCATAGTATCCTGCTCCGTGGCCCAGCCGGATCCCGTTTGGCGCGGCTGCCACGCACGGCACCAGCACCAGATCAGGCTCCGGGATACGCGTTCCGTCTTCGGCCGGCGCCGGTTCCGGAATTCCCAGCGTTCCCGGCATGAGTTCTCCCGGGTCTTTTACCGGAAGAGCTTCCATCCGGCCCGCTTCCAGGCACCGGGGAAGCAGCAGGGTTTTCCCCTCCCGCAGCGCTGTCTCCATCAGGGACCGCGTATCCGGTTCCCCCGGAAGGCTGCTGTACATCATCACGGTTCCGGCCTGTTTCCATAAAGGATGCTCCAGAACCTGCCGGGCAATCTCCCGGTTGGCTTCCTGCCGGTATTCCGGAGTCAGCTTTTCGGAAATTAGCCTTGTTTCCAGTCTGATCCGCTGTTTTTCCGCCCTTGCTCCTTCGTGCACGCTGCTGCCGCCTTTCGGTTGACCGGCCCGGTTCGCTTCCTTGCCGTCTGGTATTGTATCATACTGTATCCGTTTATGCTGTTTTCCGGTTGTTTTTCATGTGTTTCCTGTGGTAAGATAAGAAAAACGCTTTTGATAGAAACAACCGATTTTCTTGTTGTGTCATTCTTTCTGTGTACAAGGGTCTGAAAAGGAGAAACACATGAGTATTGTAGTCATTGGATGCGTCTTTGTGGATATCAAGGGCTACCCCTCCCGCACCTATATCCCCGGCGGGCGCAACGCCGGAAAGGTCCGTTACGTCCATGGCGGCGTCAGCCGGAATATCGCGGAAGACCTGGGCAACCTGGGGCTCGATCCGGTGCTCCTTTCCCTGGTGGATCCCAACGGTGCCGGGGAAGATGTGCTGACGCGCCTGGCGGAGCATGGAGTGGATACTCGCCTGATCCGGAAGGTGCCCGACGGAATGGGTACCTGGCTCGCTGTGTTTGACAACAACAATGACGTATGCGCTTCCATCTCCCACCGGCCCGACCTGTCCCCCCTGCTGCCCGTGCTGCAGGCGGAAGGAAATCCCCTCTTTGCCTCAGCCGACAGCATCCTGCTGGAACTGGATCTGGATGAAGCCCTCATGGAAGAAATTTACCGGCTGAAGCATAAATACGGCAAAAAGGTTTATGCCGCCGTCTCGAACATCAATATTGCCCTGGACCGCCGCGCCTTCCTGCAGCAGACAGACTGCTTTGTCTGCAACCGCCAGGAGGCGGAAGTCCTTTTCTCCATTGAATTTGGCTGCGAAGAGCCCGGTTGCCTGGCCCGCAGGCTTTCCGAAAGGGTGATCGACGCAGAAATTCCCGCCATGGTCGTTACGCTCGGAGGAGACGGTGCCATCTGGGCGGACCGGTACGGACAGTACGGCGCCTGCGCCGCGCAGCAGGTACCGGTAGCGGATACCACCGGAGCCGGGGACGCCTTCTTTGCCGGCGTTGCCGCCGGTCTGACCTATGGCAAAACGCTGGCCGAAGCCTGCTGTATCGGCGTCCGGCTTGCTTCCTCCGTCATCTGTTCCCTGGAAAACACCTGCCCGCATTTCCTGCCATCAGAATTTGGCCTGAAGACCAATTCATAATTCATAATGTTCAGGATCCAATCCCGGAAAAGGGCATTAATTCTGAATTCTTAATTCTGAATTCTGAATTGCGTCATCTTATTTCCAGAATTCTTCCAGTGCCTTAAGCAGGTACTCAAGGTCCTTTGTTCCCGCTGTCTCATACAGGGAGTGCATGGCCAGCTGCGCCAGGCCGATATCCACCGTGTCCATGGAAACATGGGTATTGGAGATATTGCCCAGCGTGGATCCGCCCGGCAGGTCCGACCGGTTCACAAAATGCTGCACCGGCACGCCGGCCCGTTCACACACCAGGGTGAAGCGCGCTGAGGAAACCGCGTCCGTTGTATATTTCTGGTTGGCATTGTGTTTGATCACAATGCCTTTGTTCATGTAGGACCTGTTCTGCCGGTCAAACTTTTCCGGATGATTGGGATGTACCGCGTGAGCGTTGTCCGCGGAAACCATGAAGCTTCCGGCAATCGCCGCCCGGATTTCCCCGTCTGAAGCGCCCAGCGCAAAGCCCAGCCGGGTCAGCGTATCATACAGGAAGGAGGAATCCGCGCCCTGGCGGGTGGAGGAGCCCACTTCCTCGTTGTCAAAAATCGCGCATACATTCACTGCGTCCCTGGCGCTGCTTTCCGTCAGCGCGGCCATACCGGCCCAGGCGCATTCCAGGTCGTCAATTCTCGCGCAGGAGAAAAAGGCGTCTCCGGCGCCCCAGACGCTGGCCCTCTCCCTGCTGTACAGGAACAGATCATGGCTGAGGATATCCTCCCGGCGGACGCCGGCGGCTTCAGCGATTTCCTCCATCAGCCCGCCCTTCGCGTCCTGATCTCCGTACAGGGGCATCAGATCCGTCTGGGGATCATACTTGAAGCCGTCATTGGCTTCCCGGTTGAAGTGGATCGGCTGATTCGGAATCAGCACCGCGTCCCGGTCCAGGTTCACAAGGCGGATTCCCACGCCGTCACCTTCCCGGACAGCCAGCCGGCCGGCTACGGACAGGGGCCTGTCCAGCCAGGTGGCCATGATCATTCCGCCGTACCGTTCCACATTCAGCCGTACATAGTGATCCCCGGCGTCTTCATAGTATTCCTTCAGCTTGAAGGCAGGGGAATCCCCGTGTGCCGCTACAATCCGGAAAGGAGAAAAACCGGTTTCCGGAACCTCAAAGGCGATGACCGCGGAATCATTCCGTACCACAAAGTACTTTCCGCCCGCGTCCACCAGCCAGGGATCCGTCTCCTTCAGCTCCGCAAAACCCGCGTCCTTCAGCATTTCCCGGAACCCGGCCGCCGCGTGAAAGGCGGTAGGCGACTGCTCCGCAAAATTCAGAAATTGTTCAAGACGGTCCATGTTGTTTCTCCTCCTGCTTTTGAAAATAAGGCGGACGGGTAACCCGTCCGCCGTTTTTTGTTTATTTGTTCCAGGTCAGCGCCGATGTCAGCACCGTTGTCTTTTCCGCGTCCACGGTCAGCAGACCGCTTTCAATGACGCCTTCCTTCCGCTCTTCCGTATCAGTGATCACAACGCAGTTGCTCCTGACAACAGCCGTCACGAAAGGCACGTGGCCTGCCATGATGGCCAGGTCGCCTTCGGTACCGCGCAGGATCAGCATTTCGGCGTCCCCGCGGAACAGGTCTCCGTCCGGGGAGGAAATGATCAATGGGAAGGTTTTCACGCTTTGCCGCCTTTCTTCGCCTTTTCAACTGCTTCGTCGATGGTGCCCACGAAGAGGAAGGCGCTCTCAGGCAGGTCGTCATGCTTGCCTTCTATGATTTCACGGAAGCCCCTCAGGGTTTCACTCAGCGGGACATACACGCCGGGCAGGCCGGTGAACTTCTCACTGACAAAGAAGGGCTGGGACAGGAAGCGCTGGATCTTACGGGCACGGGTAACCAGCAGCTTGTCTTCCTCCGCCAGTTCATCCATACCCATGATCGCGATGATGTCCATCAGTTCATTGTAGCGCTGCAGAATCCGCTGTACTTCCCGGGCGATCCGGTAATGCTCTTCACCCAGCACATCCGGGCTCAGGATCCGGCTGGTGGAATCCAGCGGGTCCACGGCGGGATAGATACCCTGGCTGGCAATGGAACGGGAAAGAACCGTTGTCGCGTCCAGATGGGCGAAGGTTGTGGCAGGCGCCGGGTCCGTCAGGTCGTCTGCGGGCACGTAAACGGCCTGCACGGAGGTGATGGATCCCTTGTGGGTGGAAGTAATCCGTTCCTGCAGCAGGCCCATCTCCGTCGCCAGGGTCGGCTGATAGCCAACGGCGGACGGCACGCGGCCCAGCAGGGCGGAAACTTCCGAACCGGCCTGAGTGAAACGGAAAATGTTGTCAATGAACAGCAGAACGTCCTGGTTCTCCTGATCACGGAAATATTCCGCCATGGTCAGGCCGGAAAGGCCGACGCGCATACGGGCTCCCGGCGGTTCGTTCATCTGGCCGTAAACCAGCGCGGTCTTCTCCAGAACGCCGCTCTCTTTCATTTCGTAATACAGGTCATTGCCTTCACGGGTGCGTTCACCGACGCCGGTGAACACGGACAGGCCGCCGTGCTGTTTGGCAATGTTGTTGATCAGTTCCATGATCATAACGGTCTTGCCCACGCCGGCACCGCCGAACATACCGATCTTACCGCCCTTGGCGTAGGGGCAGATCAGGTCGATAACCTTGATACCTGTTTCCAGGATCTCCGTGGATGTGGACAGTTCCTCAAAAGAGGGAGCCGGACGGTGAATGTCCCAGCGCTCCTTTGCTTCAACTTCCGGACCGTCATCCACCACGTTGCCGAGAACGTTGAAAATCCTGCCCAGTGTTTCACGGCCCACCGGTACGGAAATGCCCTTTCCGGTATCCGTTACGGTCACACCGCGCTGCAGGCCGTCTGTGGAGCCCATAGCGATGCAGCGGACCGTATTGTCGCCGATATGCTGCGCAACCTCAACCGTCAGCGTATGATCGCCGATCGGCAGGGTCAGGGCGTTATAGATGGCAGGCAGGTTCCCTTCCGTAAAATGAACGTCCACCACAGGCCCCATGACCTGCGCTACGACTCCCGTGTTCACCTTATCCAAAGTCGTAATCTCCTTCCTGACTAATTCCGATTATACTTCTGACCGAAGCAGAGGATTTTCCTCCGTTGTCAGTCTCAATTCTGCATTCTGCATTCTGCATTGATTTTACATTCCCGATCCGGCCACAATCTCCGTGATTTCCTGGGTAATGGAGTTCTGACGTGCCCGGTTATACTGCAGCTGCAGGTTGTCGATCATTTCCTGGGCGTTCTTGCCGGCGGAATCCATTGCCATCCGGCGGGCTGCCACTTCACAGGCGTAGCTTTCCCGGATGCAGGCCGTCAGCAGGCCGCTGATGTAGGTAGGAACCGCGGCGTTCAGCACGGTCTGCTCGTTCGGTTCAAACACCGGTGCTGCTTCCGCGTTTTCCGCTTCCTTTTCCTGCTTCTCCAGCGGCAGCACCCACAGCAGAGTGGCTTCCTGGCTCATCATGGAACGGTAGCGGGTATACAGAATGCCCAGCCTGGCAAACTTGCCCTCCGTGAAATCCCGGCACAGCTCATTCGCCAGCTTCGCGGCCTCTGTCGCCGGATACTTTTCCGAGGAGACCACCGGCTTTCCCCAGTGATCGCAGGCACGCTTGCCGATCGGGATCACCTCTGCGTTCTCCACCGTGGCGGCGAGGCGAAACACATTGGCATTGTAGCCACCCGCGAGTCCGCGGTCACCCGCAATCACGATCAGCCGTGTTCCCTCTCCCGAAGGCCGCATATACGGTGTACGTGCGCATTCCGGGGAGGAACTGAGCACGGAAACCACATCGTCCATGGCGGAAGCGTACTCCCGGCTCTGATTCATGGTCCGGGTCGCCTTGCGGATCTTGGATGCCGCAACCAGCCCCATGGCTTTGGTCAGGTGCAGTGTGGAGTCCACACTGCGGATGCGGCTCCGCAAAGATTTGATATCAGCGCCCATCCGTTACCCCCTGAAGCCTGCCAGGGCCTGCTTCATTTCTTCGATTTCTTCATTATCCCACTTGCCCTGCTCAATCCGTTCCAGCAGGCTGGCGTAGCGGGACTGCAGATATTCATACAGCTTCTGTTCGTATGCTGCTACGTCCTTCGGCTCCACCTCGTTGAGGTATCCGTTGATAACGGCATACACGATGGCCACCTGGCAGCCCACATCCACAGGCGCGGACCGCTTCTGCTTCAGCACTTCCACAATGCGTTCGCCCAGGGCCAGACGGGATTTCGTATCCGCGTCCAGGTCGCTGCCGAACTGGGCAAAGGCCTGCAGCTCACGGTACTGGGCGTACAGCAGCTTCAGCTCACCGGCAACCTTCTTCATACCCTTGATCTGGGCGGCGCCGCCCACGCGGCTGACCGAGATACCGGGGTTGATGGCTGGACGGATACCGCTGTGGAACAGTTCGGTTTCCAGGAAGATCTGACCGTCCGTGATGGAAATCACGTTGGTCGGAATATAGGCGGAAACGTCGCCCGCCTGGGTTTCAATAATCGGCAGGGCGGTGATGGAACCTCCGCCGTATTCCGGCGCCACGCACACCGCGCGCTCCAGCAGGCGGGAATGCAGGTAGAAAACGTCGCCGGGATAAGCTTCACGTCCCGGAGGCCGGCGGATCAGCAGGCTCAGGGCACGGTAAGCCACCGCGTGTTTGGAAAGGTCATCGTATACGATCAGGACGTCCTGTCCCTTTTCCCGGAAATACTCCGCCATGGCGCAGCCGGCATAGGGAGCGATGTACTGCAGCGGAGCGCTTTCCGCGGCAGACGCGCTGACGATGATCGTATAGGGCAGCGCACCGGCCTTTTCCAGTTCCTGCGCGATCTGCACCACGCTGGAACGCTTCTGGCCGATAGCCACGTAGATACAGAGCACACCAGTATCCTTCTGGTTGATAATCGTATCCACAGCGATCGTGGTCTTGCCGGTCTGACGGTCGCCGATGATCAGCTCACGCTGACCGCGGCCGATCGGGATCATACTGTCGATGGCCTTGATACCGGTCTGCAGCGGAACGCTGACGCTCTTACGCTGAATGATGCCCAGTGCGATCGCTTCCACAGGACGGATCTCGCTGGTTTCCACCGGGCCCTTGCCGTCGATGGGAGCGCCCAGCGCGTTCACTACCCGGCCCAGCAGGTTTTCACCCACCGGAACGGACAGGGCTTCGCCGGTACGGTACACGGAGCTGCCTTCCTGGATGTTGTCCTTGTCGGACAGGATGGCGACGGAAACCGTCTCTTCCTCCAGGTTCTGGGCCACACCGAAGCTGCCGTCCTCAAACCGCAGCAGTTCATTGGCCATGCAGGAACGGAGGCCGTACACGGTGGCAATACCGTCACCGACGGTAATGACCGTGCCGTTCTCCTTCATTTCAATCTTGGTTTCGTACTGTTTAATCTGTTCTTTTATGATACTGCTGATTTCTCCCGCCTTGGAGCTCATGCGTTCATCACTTCCTTGATCTCATCAAGCTTATTCCGGATACTGCCGTCAATCACACGGCCGTCTGCTTCCACGCGGATACCGCCGATCAGCTCCGGATTAACCCGGAACTGAAGCGTCACCTTCCGCGCCAGTTTTTTCTCAAGCTTGGCGCGCAGCGCCACCGCTTCCGCCTCTTTCAGCGGTACAGCGGACGTCACCACGGCAACGGTCTCGCCGCGGTATCCTCTGGCAAGTTCCTCATAATCCCTTGCCATTCCGTTCAGCGCCGATACATGACCCCTTGAGATCATCATGCGCAGAATGGCCAGCAGGATATCCGGAATCTTTCCGCGGAAAGCGCTGTCCAGAGCGTTCAGCCGCTCTTCCTTGCCGATCGCGGGGCTGGCCAGCAGCGCCCGGTATTCCGGCGTCTGCATCAGCGCGCTGATCACGGTCTCCAGGCCTTCGGACGTTTCCTCCGTCACGTTGCCCTGAACCGCCAGCTCAAACAGCGCCTCGGCATATTCCCTACTCGTTGTCGTCATTGTCTGTCTCCCGTCTTGCCGCCGTTCAGTCCAGCTCGTTCAGGAAGGAGTCAATCAGTTCGCGATGATCCTCCTCGTTGATCTCACGCTGCAGCAGTTTCCCGGTCAGCTGTGCGGACACATTGGCGATCTCGTGCTTCATCTCGGCTTCCGCCTTCTTGCGTTCCAGCACGGCGTCCGCTTCCGCCTGGCGGCGGATCTCCGAAGCCCGCTCCCGTGCTTCCGCGACGATCTCGTTGCTCCGGTATTCAGCCGTGCGGTTCGCGTCAGCAATGATCTGATCACCCGTCTGCTTTGCCGCGGCCATAGCAGCCTCGTAGTTCAGCCGGCTTTCCTCGGCTTCATCCCTCGCCGCCTGTGCCTGGGCATAGTACTCATCGATGGTGTTGCGCCGTGCGTCCATCATCTTTTTCACAGGCTTAAAGAGGAACCGCTTGATAATCCATGTCAACAGCAGCAGATTCGCCAGTGAGGCCAGAATCGCCCAGATATTGACGGAAATAACATCTAAAAACTGCATGTTTTTCCTCTCAGTTCATTCATGAAATCATCCTGCTGCCGATCGCGGATCTCCCCGCCGCAGCGGATAATTCTGAATTCTGAATTATGAATTCTTAATTACTTAATGGCTTCCTTCAGGATGCCGGTGAAGATGCCGGGGGCCACGAAGATCAGCAGGATGGCCACGATCAGACCGTACAGACCGGTGGTTTCCGCGATAGCGCAGCCCATGATCATGGTGGAAGTAACATCGCTCTTGCACTCCGGCTGACGGCCGATTGCTTCGCAGGCCTTCGCCACAGCGTTACCTTCACCGATACCAGGTCCGATACCGGCGATCATCGCGCAGCCGGCGCCCAGTCCCAGAAGTCCCAGCATGATACCCATTGCAAGTTCCAACATTGTTTTACTCCTCCGTTTATCAGCCTTCAGGCTGTTTTTCCCTTTTTTCAGTTCGGTGCAAGCGTCTCTTTGCCACGGCGCTCGCGTTTTTTGTTCCAGTCATCCCACGGCACTGCGCCGGAGATATTCAGCATGGTCAGCATGGCGAAGATGAACGCCTGCATCAGTCCGCTGAATACGTCAAAGTAGATGCTCAGGATCGCCGGAAGGCCGACCCGCAGCAGCGGCATATCTCCCAGCACGCCGGGCAGCCAGCCCAGCAGCGATTTGCTCAGTCCCGTCAGGGCAGATCCGATCAGGGCGGAAATAACCGCGCCGGACAGGATGTTTCCGTAATGACGGAAAGCCATGGACACGGGTGTGGCGAATTCGCCGATCAGGTTCATCGGGGCGAATACAGGAATGGGCTTGAACAGCCCGATAATGTAATTCCACACGCCGCCGCGGAACTTGAAGTGCATGATCAGGATGAAGACCAGAATCGCCCAGCCGAAGGTGACGTTCACGTCTCCCGTCGGGCTGAACAGGCCCAGCAGGCAGATCAGCGAAGAGAACGCGCTCAGGCCCATAATGGCCGCGATGAACGGTCCCCACTCCGCGAAGAAGCCGCCCATGTTGTCCCGGACCAGTTTCTCGCACTTTTCCACTATCCATTCAGCCGCCAGCTGGCGCTTGCAGACCGCTTTCTCCGTCAGTCCGTGCGTCAGGTATAAGCAGAGGCCGAAAATAGAAATCATGACCGCCCAGCTGTTCACCTGGCTTTCGGAAATGTACGCGTTCATCAGGGGAGCCTCAAACTCCGCGTACACCATTGCGCCGGAGATATGAACTCCTTCTGATGCCGGAGTGTACAGCACCTTCAGCACAATACAGGCCAGGATCGGCAGAATCATCATCGCGATCAGGGCATAGTCGATCATCCGGAACCGGGTGCTTTTAACGTCGGGCACCCTTTCTTCAGTCAATCAGATCACTTCCTTCTTCCGTCCCCGGCGTTTCCGCGCCGCGCTTCCGGTCAATCAGCGGCCGGAATGCAATGCCGATCCGGGGAAAGAGCAGCGGAATCACCGTTGCGTAAAGATTGGTCTTAAACACGGCAATGAGGAGTACGCACAGCAGTGCACAGCCTGCCAGGCGGAAGGTCGCAGTTGCCTTTACTTTGGAGGCAGCCTCTTCCGGTTTTCCCTTTTCAAGCGCCTTGCTGACCGTTACTGCCATCAGCCAGAAATTGCCGATGGCAACAGCCGCTCCGCCCAGGTTGCCGAAAAGCACCGGAAGCTCCCATTTCCCGACAAGCAAAAAAACGGCCTCCATGACCAGGCTGAGCAGCACCACCCAAACGGCGATGTACCCGGTTTCCTTTTTTACTGCAGGATCCATGCCTGGCATCGGCCTCCTCTCCGAGATACACAAACCACCGATTATTGTATCAAAGGAACTTGTTTTTTGCAATATGGACAAGCGCCGGATTCCCAAAGAAAAAATGCCCCCTGCCGATCAAAGAATCGTTGACGGAAATCCCGTTTCCAATGTACAATGACAGTGATTGAATACAGGATTTTTTCGGAATACAGGGTCTGATCAAAGGAGCGTATATCATGTCTAAACTCGTCATGGGATACTGGGACTGCCCTGTCTGCGGGTCGAAGGAAATCCGCGGGGATGTGACCAACTGTCCCTCCTGCGGCCGCGCCCGCGGAGACGTCCAGTTCTATATGAAGGGATATAACGAGGGCGAAATCCGGGAGGAAAATGAACGCGCCGACGTGGAATACCTGAATGAGGAACAGGCCAAATACGTCAGCAAAAATCCGGACTGGTACTGTTCCTTCTGCAACTCCCTGAACAGCGACAACGCCCAGTTCTGCGGAAACTGCGGTTCCAGCCGCGCCGATTCGGAAGCCAACTACTTCCAGATGCTGCAGAAGAAAAAGGAGCGGGAAGCCGCCGAGGCTGCTGCCCAGCCCCAGGTTTCCGCCCCGCAGGCAAAGCGCCGCAGCCCGATGACCATTCTGCTGGTTATCCTGCTGATCATCATCGGCCTTTTCGTCTGGATGAACGGAAACAAGACCGATGGAGACCTGACGGTTACCGGCCTGCAGTGGGTCCGGAATATCAATATAGAAGAAAATAAAATGTTCAGCGAATCCGGCTGGACGCTTCCGGAAGGAGCGGAACAGACTGACGCGCGGAACGAGCTTCACCACTATGACAGCGTGCTGGATCATTATGAAAGCGTGGAAGTCCAGCGTTCCCGCCAGGTGGTGGACCACTACGAAACCTATTACACCTATTCCGACAACGGAAACGGAACCTTCACCGAAGTCCCCCACGAGCGCCCGGTCTACACCACGGAATACTATACCGAAACCGTTCAGCAGCCCATCTACGTGCAGGTGCCCCGGTACCAGACGAAATACTACTATAATATCTGGCGCTGGACGCCTTCCCGGGATGTGACTGCCTCCGGTGAGGATCACAACACCTCCTGGCCGGAAGTGGAACTCGGCGAAAATGAGCGGGAGGGCAAACGGACCGAAGCCTATGCCTTCACGGTGGAGCACAAGAAGGGCAAGGAAGCCCCTGCCACCTACCGGCTGGCAGAAAGCGACTGGATGAACGTCAACGTGAATGACAATCTGTACATCACCTCCAAGCGCACCGGCGCCCAGCCCTTCATCTCCGACGAAAAGGGCAACAAAATTGCGGACTTGGTTCAGATCAAATAATTCCATGATGAACCAGCGCACCCTTGACGAGGTGGATACATGATTTTATACAGGCCTGTAGGCACTAAAGAACTGAATCTGATTGCGGAAAGCGGCTATACAAAATTCCCGCCCAGACTGCCGGAGCAGCCGATTTTCTATCCGGTTCTCAATGAGGAATATGCCGTTGAGATAGTGTCCGGATGGAATGCGAAATTCAATGAGGATCACAAAGGTTATGTGACCCGGTTTGAAGTGGACGACGCTTTTATCGCAGGATATGAGCCTCATATCGTCGGCAATTCCCGCCATGAGGAATTATGGATTCCTGCTGAAGACCTGGACAAATTCAATGCCCACATTGTCGGAAAAATCGCCTTAACACAGGAATTTGGCTGAACGCAACTCCTTTGGAGCCGGGCTCACAGCATAAAACACCGGACTGTCCTGTGAACCGCATCCCGTCAAGTGGACAGTGAAATAAAAAACAAGACGGGGCCAAGAAATCTCTGGTGACCAACAAAGGTTGCCAGAGATTTTCTTTAGGGAAAGCACGGCAAATAGCACACTGCTGTCA
>Ga0256405_10001020_pt1 | contig 83426 bp, 90 predicted proteins | sample RumenRJG_02DNA_FD_189096 | JGI IMG/M metagenome (GOLD analysis project Ga0256405, IMG submission 189096) | Bovine rumen microbial communities from Lethbridge, Alberta, Canada - RJG_02 | ecosystem: Host-associated > Mammals > Digestive system > Stomach > Rumen | place: Canada: Alberta... | reverse complement strand
ATAAGCTACACTACTATATTTTATAGTAGTTACCGTTAAAAGTCAATATATAACAAAAAAGACTGTCATTACTGACAATCTTTTCGGTAAATTACTATAAATCAATAACTATAAAATTGTAATTTGTCTATTTTGCAATAAATCTATAAATTGCATAAACCACCCATATAAGCCAAGAATATGCCCACGCATCAAATATAATACTTATTGATAAATATACAATAGCCACTATAATTGCTATTACCCAATTCATTATCTTTTTCTTATCCATTTAGATTCCTCCTATTAAACAAATTACTATTTATCTTTCTTTATTCAGCTTGTTAACAATATTACTTATATTATGAACATTTAACATCCAAATAATTTTTGTTTTTCTCAAGTTCACTTATACTATAAAAACAAAAGATTATCTAGGTATCCAGATAATCTTTTAAAATCATTTATAAAAAACGTATGTAAAACGTATGTAAGTGTACTATATTTGACTTTTTAGATTTACTCAAATCTCTGTAAACCCTTCATTTTACTGGTTTCTACCACAACACGCCTTATACTTCTTCCCACTGCCACATGGGTTGTCGTATTTTAACTTGGTTCGAACTATTCTTCAATTAGTACAAATTGCTTATGCTTGCGTTATTGAACCGCTGACATATAATGGTCGCAAGACGATAAGTCTTTGTGGAGGAAAGTCATGGCTCGTAATTATTAACTTTAATAAAAAGGCACGGACCATGTTTTGGATGCTTTATTGGTCTCCCCGAAAAAGGAGACGAAAGTGTGGAGCAGGATACCACAACAGACGATCAAAACGCAGTTGCCAACCTTATTGGAATACTGCGACTTACAGAACAAATTAACACTAACGACGAAACCGTCAAACGTAACTCATATTGCGGCGAGTGCAACGACGGCATTATCGTCACATACTAGCTTTAATTTCTTTAGTTGGTATAATTCGTTGCTAACAAACAAGAAGATTGGAATTTAGCAATGAAGATATTGGACTACGTAGGAATGGCGCCAGAGCCTACCGCGAAGCCTTTGCGTTACGTCATGTACGTGCGTAAATCTTCCGAGGACGCCGAGGCGCAAGCTAAATCATTACCAGACCAAATCGCGGCATGCAAAGAATATGCCAGAGCGAAAGGATTGCTCGTGGTGGGCGAGCCGATCCAAGAATCAAAGTCTGCTAAGAAAAGCGGTAATCGTCCGCTCTTCTTGCAGATGCTAAAAGATATCGAGAAAGGCAAATACGACGGCATTCTGGCTTGGCACCCAGACCGTCTATCTCGTAATTCACTAGAGGCCGGCAAAATCGTGGATATGGTAGATAACGACACGATTAAAGACCTTAAATTTCCAACTCTAGAATTTACCAACGATTCAAGCGGAAAACTGCTACTAAACATCATGTTTGCAATGTCTAAGCAGTACTCCGAGCATTTGAGCGAAAGCGTGCAGCGCGGTGTAGATTCGAACTTTGCACAAGGCAAGTCCTCCGGCGTGCCGAAGTGGGGATATATCCGCGACGAAGCTACTGGCTTATATCTACCAGACGAGAATTTCCCACACATTCGTCATGCGTGGGAGATGATTATTGCTGGTGCAACCAGAAGCGAAGCGCTGGCGTATTTACGCGCCCATAACGTATCGCGTATGACGAAGTTATCGCGCAGAAATAAACATCCGCGCTTAATGATTATTGGCGATCATGCCATGACGACCATTTTCCGCGATCCATTCTACTATGGCGTGCTGGTTCAAGCCGGACATGCAGTTGATTTGAAACAACTTTACCCAGACTTTAAACCAGTTGTAACAGAGGAAGAATTCAACATAGTACAAGCTCAGACTAAAGACCGTTCAAGACGCGAAATAACGTACTTTGAACCGCTGAAGAAAGAACGCAAGCTATTTTTGCCTTTCCGCCATATGATAGTCTGCAAAGAATGCGGACACTATATGATTGTGTCGCGTTCACGTGGTCGCCGCGGCAAATACTATCTAAACGCCCGTTGCCAATGGGAAGGCTGTCCACGCAACCCAAAAGGCATACGCGTTGGTGTAATTCTAGAAGATATGTACGCCGAATTATCCAAGCTACATTTCGATAAGTCGCATTACGACGAGTTCGTCAAAAACATGCGCATATACACTGACGCGAAGATGGACGACATTTTAGCGCGTAAACGTAGCGTGCAAGCCGAGAAGAACAATAAACAGCGCCAGATAGACGCGCTGGCCGAACAATACACAGAACTCGGCAAGGATGCGCCGAAACAAGCCAAAGACCATATCAAACAACAAATCGATGCAAGGCAAATTGAAATGTCTAAACTAGACGATGAACTAACGGAAATTAACGAGAAAATCGTGGATCCAAGCAAATTAAAGCTAACTTGCGAAAATTTCTTGAACCCCCTAAATTCGCTCGATTTACAGATGAGAGCGGCAGATATGCTTCAAATGGACCTTTTGGCCCGAAAAATATTCTTGAACCTCGAAATTGACCAACAAAAAACGATTCTTTACAGATATAAAGAACCGTTTCAAACTCTAATTTCAGGCGTAAAAACAGGCCAAATTACCTGTGGTGAGCCGGGTGGGGCTCGATTCGAAGAACGATGTCCCGCTTTTTGTGCAATTCCGTCAGGAATTGGTGAGCCGGGTGGGGCTCGAACCCACGACACTCTGCTTAAGAGGCAGATGCTCTAACCAGCTGAGCTACCGGCCCGCTCACTCACACTATTATATCACGAAAATCCACTTTTGAAAACCCCCAATTCCCACCCTTACGCAACTCCTATTTCAAAGCCTCTTTTATCGCCTCTTCCATTTCTTCCGGCTTGTCAGTTGGACCAAATCTCTCAATCACTTTTCCATCCCTTGAAACCAAAAATTTCGTAAAATTCCATTTAATATACCCTGTTTCCTTAGTCGTACCGGGCATCTTACCAATCGCCTTCATCGCCAACTTATTTTTCATTCCCTTCGGCTCTGGATCCTCATCGATTTCAGACTTCATGAACTCATAGAGTGGCTCCGCCTTTTCACCATTTACTTCAATCTTCGCAAACTGATCGAACGAAGTATCATACTTAGCCACACAGAATTCATGAATCTCTTCATCCGTCCCCGGAGCCTGATGCCCAAATTGATCACACGGAAAATCCAATATCTCTAGCCCCTTCTCGTGATATTTGCGATACAACTTTTCCAACCCCTCATACTGCGGCGTGAAACCACATCCCGTTGCCGTATTCACAATTAATAGAACCTTCCCTTTATATTTCGCCAGAGCGACTTCAGCCCCATCTCGTTTCTTAACCTTACAATCATAAATAGACGTCATAATAATACTTTCCTTTTACTTTAATTATAGCATAGTCAAATCTCATCTCCAAGTCATTATCTCTTCCCTGTATTCGGCGCTTTTGGAACCTCAACACCCCCTGTTTCACTCCTTTCAATACTTTTTGCGTTGTTTAAACCGACAACCACCGCTTCTCCTCTTCTTGTCGCCGACAGTGGCACAAGAGTAATTATATTTTCAATATCTGCCCTAAGTCCAGTGATGGTAAATTCCCCCTCATAAGTCGTTCCAATCACTCCATCGTTCAAAATCACCACCGCCGCTTCACCACTATTGACGAACTTAACTCTCACGCTACCATCCGCTATTCTTTCCACTTCACTAACCACAATCTCTGGCAAATCGTTATCATAAACTTCATCTTCGAACTCTTCCTCTACCCTTGGTAAACTATCGTATCGCTCCATAATTGTATCAGTCAAGACGCTTAAATCATCCACCGACGATGCCACCGCCCCACCAGTCGCTTCAGCCAAAGCCTGATAAGCACCTACCTCTGGCGTTATAATGTAGAAATTCACCGGATCAATCTGTTTACTTAATTTTTGCACATCATAAAACGTCGTCCCATCCAAATCCGGTGAATGATATCCAGCATCGGTCAATATTACCAAAGATTTCGTCGAACCAAATTTCCAATTTAACTGTTTCATTACATGCAGCGAAGCCGAAAGTAACGATTCCGGCACGTCTCCTCCACCATCCGTCCGAATTGCATCCAGCCCGTTCTTAAAACTCTCTACATTGCAAGTTTCAAAGTTACATCTCTCAACTGGCACATACCCATCCTCCAAATCTCGATAATCATACAGCGCCACTCGCCCACCAGTCTCAAATGTTTTTTCCGCCAATCTCAAAGCTTCAGCCTTATACTTTGCAATCAACCCACTCATTGAGCCCGTCGAATCTATCAGTATCGCCGTATCATGTGGTGAAGTATATTTATTGGAAATCCCAAACTCCGCCCCAATTTTGCTAAAAATATATCTCGATGCATCCTCATATATTCCATCCTCTGCATAATTAGTATGACTCTTAATACTAAAATACGAACTACACAGAACATCATATTTATTACACCAAGTTCCTATTTTGTTTTCGTATCCAACAGTTGTATATGGATTTCTCGCCCCCAGTATCCCCTTATACGCCCGACAATCTGGCACATAAATCCGATACTCCGATAAATTTTTCCCAGCACAAGCTGCCGGCACCGCACCCTTACCCTCCGGAAGATAAATCTTCGGGTCTCCAAACGTCGCTACGTAAAGTATCTTACTGGGGTCAATTTGACTCAACCCATCCAAAATCACCACCGCCCCCTGCGAATACCCAGCCAGCACATACTTCGTATCAACACATCGATTTTCATTCACATCCTTCAAAAGTTGAGCTGTCCCCTTGTGGACACTTTCTCCAAATTCATACGCCTCCCCACCCCCAAAGTACGCCCCAAGCAATGTCCCCAAATGCCCATCACCCACATCAATGCTCACCGCCGGGTAATCCAAGTCGTCGAACTCGTAAGCCAAATCCGTTGTCGCAAGCTTTGCCTCCATCGAGGCCTTAAAGGCTAGATAATGCCCACTTATATAGCGTTCTCCTCCAGAACCTCTTACAAAAAGTACTTTCAAATCAGGACAGCCAATCGCCTGCGCCTGCCTGCCATAGTGCCCATCGCGTATCGGGATCACACTTAATAATACCGCCAATGCAAAAACGAGTATCCTCAATCGAATTCGTAAACGACCTTTCTTATTATTTTGCTGATTTTTGTGCCTCCATTTTTTGGGCATAAACAACTCCTTTTCTTAATTAGGGAAAATTAATCACACCCAGTCATAGAAATCAACCCCCTTCACACATCAAGCACTTTCGCCCCTGGAAATATTATAATGCCCCATAGCATAACCAATAAAAACACAAACCGCAAGCCTCATCAAAATAAGCATAGGCCCAATCTTTCTTGCTACTAACCGCGACTAAAATAAATCATGTTATAATAATTCCATGGATGACTACGACGAAGATAACTATGACATTGAAGACGAATTATACAGTGATTATGACGACGATGATGGCTTCGAAAATAATTTAGATGACGATGAAGCTGAATCAGATAACGACCGCGCAGGCCACGACCTTGCCTATTACGAGGACCTTGGCATCGAAGACGGTCGATTCGACAAAGATCATCATATGCTTCCTCAGTCCGGATTCGGCTCCTCTGTCAACCTCGACGAACTCACCGACGATGAGCGTGAAGCCTACGAAATGGGCTATAGTCTTGGCGCCGAAGATTATGATCTTAGTGACGACAATTAACAGAACTCTTGACTGGACCCTGCTACCATTGCTATAATGGTAGCAGGAGGCATGAGAGTCTAGAATCATGCCTGGGTTGTTGAATGTTACTGTTCGTCTACGACGACAGTAACTTTTTTTGTTTTTGGCTTGCGCCGTAATTTGAAGTAGAACATGCATTCTATCTCCATAGCGCACCTCCTTTCTGTTTTTTTGTTTTCGCAAAACTTGGGAGGACGGCAACCAAGGTTATCTAGAAACCAACGTATAAATCCCCCCTTTATGGAACGGGCGCACCGCACCGCGCTGCAGCCTCTAGTCTTCGGCTCGCATTCGCCATTTGTCACCCGTTCCCTTGCAGGGGAATCTATATCACTCGCAAACAAAACTTCTCCAACCCACCTTCTTTCTAGCATACTCCAATATATAATACAACCCCCAACCTACCTAGATTCCGAGCATAATTGTTTTTACCCCAGTTATCCGACTTATCTTGCTTTTGCTAAAATCCCATTCCGCTCTGCTAATCTTTGAAACTTTTCAAAAACTCTAGCGCTTTCCTCGCCATCTCTGGCTCCCGCGGATTCATTCTAAAGAACCCGTCTAGCACATAATTTTGCTCCAGCATAGCCTTTTCCGCTTCAAATAAATTATCATCAAACCACACAAAATCCGAATCCATGTCGATCGCGTCGGTTTTAAGCGCTCCCCAATCCGTCGGCAAGACTTTAGCATACAGCTCATCCACAAATTCATCCGGAAACTCACCTCGAAGCGCATAATCTACATGATTCTCCCCGCCCCGACAATGCGTGGTAAGCCAATATATTTTGCCGGGATAATTATCCAGGCAATACCGAAGCAAAGCCATCACATCTTCCTTCGGCGACGCCACGCCCCGAACCACCCCATCGATATCGAAATATATTTTGTCAATCTTCTGCATTTTTCTTTAATTCTTTTTTCTTTCTAAACAACTTTCCAAGATGCGCCGCATAGCTAGCCTTCTCGGCGATATCAATCGCATCGCCAAGCCCCGGCACACTCCGCACCGCGTCATAAGCCTTCTGATGTACCGCCGCCCGCGTCGTCGGCACGACTCTTCTCAGCGCATCGTCTGCCGCGCTTTCTAGCGCACCTACTGCCACGCCTCCGGCGATTGTTTTACTGATACCACTGGTGTCAACTTTTGGGGCTGCTGTGTTGGGCGCACATTTCGTCGCAATTTCTGTAAACAAGTCTAAATATTGTTGATTGAGCGGGCTTTTTTGGAACTCCGCTTCAAATTCCCCCGCATCCTTACTTTTCTCCCCTAGTTTATCTATTTCAGCAAACAGCGCGTCAATTCTCTTTTGCATTTCTGCGTCAACCTTATAGCTCGCCGAAAACGCATTCTTCCGCGCATCGATGCTTTGTTTGATCAATTTATCCATAGTTAAATTATACCATCCATATAACTACTTTCGTCATTTTACAAAATCACCAAAAAGTGCTATAATTCTTCAAAAGGGAGAGCGCACATTAAAATGGAGGTGATTTTATGCTTGTATCGGATTATTTTCAGTCCGTTCCTTACGATAAAGAAATGTTCACTATTTGGCATTCGATTTTTGGAAGACCGATGCTTGTCCCTAGTTTTCTGGTAGAACACCTACTAAAAGCAAAAGAACAGAACACCGATCCAGACATTACCACAGAATTTGGTCAAGACGTCTATGACGCACTAGAAGAAGCCCATATTATAGTTACTTCTAAAGAGCAGGAACAGACAGATGTCCATAACTTGTTTCTGGCCCATAATACTCCGGGCCAAAACAAAGTCAAATATCTGTCACTCATTATGAGCGAGGAGTGCCCTTTTCGTTGTACTTATTGTATTCATTTTGCGAATTCGAAACATTATTATAATCCAGAAAAAATGATGTCTGAGAAAGTCGCAAAACGCAGTATCGATGAGTATTTCAAAATCATCAATGCAAATCACGCCAAAGAAGCTTACATTAATTTTGGCGGCGGTGAACCGCTACTAAATTATAAAACCATTGAAAAGCTTCTCCCGTATATTGATGAATACCGGAAAAAGCTAAGTATTCCAGTTAAGATTGGGCTTAACACCAACCTTGCCCTGCTTACCAAGGAAATGGCAAAAACATTCATTAAGTACGACGTAATAGTTGCAGCTAGTTTAGACGGCACCAAATACGGTAACGACAAGGTCCGCCTAACCAAGAATTTATCTGGTACTTATGACCAGATCATTCGCGGATTTAATATTCTCGAAGAATTAGGACGACCATTGAAAAGCTTTGCAATGACGGTTACGGAAGCGAACTTCGCTGACGTCGATACACCCATTATTGACTGGGCGGCATCCAAGAATATGGATGAGGTACGCATTGATATTGATATCGTCGGTATGGTAGATGTACCAATCGACAAAATCATAGAACAGCTCAAAAAGGTACGTGCTTACGCCAAAGCTAAAGGAATATCCGTAATAGGATTCTGGTCTAGACCGGCCGAAAATCTTGGTCTAATTCCAGAACACGATGACATCGGTTTCTGCGGTGGCGAAAGAGGCAACTCGGTATGTGTTGCGCCAAGCGGGCAAGTATTTCCTTGTGGATACAGTAATTACCAAATAGGTAGTTATGACACTATTTCGCATATCGAAGCTGAGGAGTCCTACCGGCAACTCCTGAAGCGTCGAGATTTAAAGAATCTCAAAGAATGCCAGGGGTGCCCCATCTTAGGATTCTGCCGTGGCGGGTGCCTTATTACCAAAGAGGCCAACGAAACCACCGACAAACAATCATCGATGTGCCAACTCTATGTCGAAATGACCAAAGCTATCATTGCTGAGTCCATTGAGGCATAGGTTTAGCATAAATCACACGAAAGGAGGATGCATCATGAAAAAGACAGCTAAGAAGACTGTGGTCATCAAGAAAATCAAGATGCCGGTCGTCTCCATGACCTGCCAGAGACCGAGTAACTGTCACTAGTACTTAAGTCTTAGGCAACTCCAACCACGGCGGTTCTTTACGAACCGCCATTTTTATTGTATTATAATAATATGAATCCAAAAGTTAAAGCTATTTTAGAAACAATCAAATCAGAATATGGCCATATCGACACTATTCTGGTTTTTGGTTCCGCTATTACTCCAGAGTGGACCGAAAAATCCGACATCGATATTTTTTTAATCGATGATTCTTTTCACGATTCTCGCTCTGAAAAAACTATTGACGGCATCACGGTAGAATTTCAAGAAGATAATTTTGATACTATTAAACACAATATGGAAGCCGAGCGTGGTAATCTTCTCCACCGCAATCTCTCTAATATGATAGCGACATCAGAACTCGTTATCGCTAAATCCCCCGCCAAACTTGCCGAACTAAAATCACTAGCCGATAATATTCTCACTTCTACGCCTAATTACGACGACGAGGATGTCAAAATGTGGCGCTATTCAATTCTGGACTATCTCGCCAAAGCCGAGAAAGACATCGCTCGAAACGACGCCGTGGCTTTCTATGTTGACGCCCACTATATTCTTCAGAATGCTCTCGAATTATCACTTGCTACACATAATACTTACATGCCACAGCCTAAGCACCTAGCTAAGCTCCTCGCCGAGAAAGACCCAGAATTGCTAGAAATATGGCAAAATTATCTTGCCGCCACCGATTTAAAATCCAAACTTTTAATCCTCTCAAAACTCAATGCGAGATAATTAGTGTTTGATTATCCTTTTAGAAACTCCAACGCCTTTTTCGCCATTTCCGGATCTTGCGGGTCCATTATGAAGAACCCATCTAGAACGTAATTCTGTTCCAACACGATCAGTTCTGCCTCAAACAAATTATCGTCAAACCACACAAAATCTGAGTCCATATCAATCGCATCGGTTTTCAGCGCTCCCCAATCAGTCAGCAAGACTTTTTGGCAAAGTTCTTCAACAAACTCTTCTGGAAACTCACCCCGAAGCGCATAGTAGACATGATTTTCCCCGCCCCGACAATGCGTGGTCAGCCAATATACTGCCCCCGGATAATTATCCAGGCAATATCGAAGCAACGCCATCACATCTTCCTTCGGTGACGCCACGCCCTTAATTACGCCATCAATGTCAAAATAAACCTTATCTATTCTCTGCATGATATTTATATATTACCACGCAGTATCATAATATTACAGCAGCAAAAAAAGGCGATGTCCCGCATGTATCCAATGCAAGTCCTGCGCTCGACAATATTATTGCGCTACAAACTAGCCGCTTTCTTTAACAATTTCGCTTGATCTTTCTTTGCCCTAGCCATAGAAACACGAAAAACAACTTTGGCATTTTCACTCATATTTGGTTTTGTTATCTCACCAAGCGATGGTCTTCTTTTCATAGTCTTCAATCGTTTTTCGTCAATCATCGATGTACTCCTTTAAAGTTTTATTATTATAACTTGTTTTAACTAATTTGTCAATTTCTTGTCTCACATTAGGCCACAATGAACCAATCAAATTATCTTCATTCTTCCATACAATATCTAATACTATTTTATCATTATTTTTCAACAACGATGTCATTTCGTTTATGTTTTTTATAATACTGAAATACGCTTCGATAAAACCTTCCTGGGTAATTGAACGATGTTCAACTTTTTCTCTAGCTTTAGTAAACTCCCACGCCAGTTTTGGATCCTGCACGATATAAACCACCTTAACCGAATATCCATGTTTAATTACTCGTTCTATGTTTTTAATAGCGTTTTTACTACTGAATGTTCCATCCAAAACAAAATTCATCCTCTCATGAATTACTCTGTCTAAAACACCATTTAATAATTTAGTAGCAGATTCACGATACTTATCTGCTCTTTCTGGGACATAGCCTTTTATTTGACTAGCTATTTCGTCCATATCAATTCGAACAGCTTTAGCGCCACCAACAAGCTCAACAAGGTTTCTAGAGAATTCTGTTTTACCCGCACCAGGAAGTCCAGCCATAAAAACAGCAGATGGATTAGCAACCGACTTTGCACCAGATTTTTTAACAAAACCCTCTACAAATTCTCTCTTAGAAATGTCTGGATATTTTTTAGGGAATTTAATCATCCATGAATACTAGCACACCCCAAGCATTAATTCAACCCCTTTACCTACCGAGTTATTAACATAAGAGTTATAACTAATCCCCTAGTATCCTCTTCGCCAGCTCGTATTTCTTCCTCCGCGCCTCATTCAACCCACTCGCCCGCTTCGGGTTGGTGTTGTTCGCGAGGTCCGCCAGCTTCACTTGCTTTGCCAAAGGATTCTCCTTCACCCGCCGAAGATACGATTCATATTCCTCATCCTCCGGCTTCGTCAAAAGCTGCACCGCCTCCACGATGTGTTTCGGAATTCCCTTTTCCAGCAAATACTCCGCCGTCACATCCGTGTCCTCAATCGTGTCATGCAGAACCGCAATGGTTTTGAGCTCCAACGAATCCAAAAGCCCCGCCACTGCCAGCGGATGCAAAATATACGCCACCCCATTCTTATCCACCTGCCCCTTATGCGCTTTCACGGCAATTTCTAACGCTGTTTCGAAAACTGAGTTCATATTATCTCCTTATTTAAAACCCAAACCATCCCTCATTATACTATCTTACACCCAAAACCACCACTTAACATCATCATATTAATCTCGCACCAGCTCTAGTTTAGCTCTTTTAGACACAAGGCCTTAAATTCTTCTAGCCCAACGTGTCCAATCCCAAATTTCGACAACAGCTTCTTCAAACCATTATCTTCCGTTGCGACAACCCATTCCGTAGTAAGCCAAGACCCAGCTTCTTTTCGTTTTTCAGCCAAAACTGTTGCAATTATCATAACATCACCATCACCCTTATTATCATAAAGATCAATCACGCTTTCAGAATGCATCATTATACTATTCTGCAATTCATACAGCACATCGAAAGTGATGGGCAGTCGTTGTTTTTCGAATTCAAGATACAAATCATTACTACTACCTATTTCCGCCAAAATTTCCTCCGGCACAAAACATTCATGTCGAAAAAAATTACTATCTATGTGCTCTTTTTTAAGAGAACAAGCAACATTCGTATCTACTATGTATTTTTTATCATAAGGAACCCTCATCATATCCTATATACCATATCCTCTCATTATCCCTATTGAGCGTTTATTATACAAAAGTCTCCTTTCCGCTTCTCGTGTGCTCATCTTTCCCGCCGACAGTAATGCTAATACAGTCTCTGTATACAGCCTTCCGTTATATTTTACGACATGCTTTTCCGGGCTCGAAGCATGCACATAATTCTTTCTTTCGCCATTAATTATCTCCATCCGCTCTCTAGCCAATTCATCCAAAAGGTAAACAGCCTCCGCTTCAGTAATTACATTAACCCTTTTCAGGTGCATAATTACAGCACTAGGCGTTATTTTTATTTCACTCGCAATTTTCTTTACGTCATCTATACCATCACACCTTGGAAGTACATAGTTATAAAACAAAATTTCTTCTGTTACTAAGTAGATCTCATCCTTGACAACATTAAAAGAAATGGAATCAAAAGTTACCAATTGGTATTTTTTAAAAACAATGCATACGCACAATAAAAACAGTGATAATATTTGTCGCCCAACTGGATCTTCAATCGTCGAATCATCCCTTGTGTTTATAAAAATCGCAGGGAATTTCTTGTCTTTCACAACAAAACCACTAAATGTTACGTCTTTAGGTATATTCTGCGGCATATAACCAGATTGGCTTCTTGATACTATTATATTATTATTTTCCAAAACGTCGATTGCATACTGAAAAGCGTCCGTTTTATTTTTGCTATTTCTAAACAAATTAATGTCTAAGCCGAGCTTGTCTATTATCAATTCTGCTGTTTCACCCACATTCGATCCAAGCTTAAAATCATTTAGAGCATTTTGCCCAACAGATTGATGCTGCTTTCTCAAGAATAATTGCCTATTCCTAATTTCTTTTAGTATAACAGACACGTCACGAATCTCAACATTGCCCCTACCAGAAATAGAAAGCCTATCTTCCCCAATATACTCCAAAATTCTTTTATCGCATTCGTCAATTTTATTTTTTACCAGTTCAATCGGGGCAAAGAATAAAGTATACGGAAAACCACCCTCTTTAGAAAGTTTTTTCAAAACAGAAAGTCCAATCCTACCAGTACTAAGCGCTTTTTTGTAGTCTACGTAATGGCATGCACAAGAATGTTCCATTAATAAGACAAAAACATCCTTTGATAAGAAAATCGGTCTCGAATTAACTTGCACAATTATACTATCATTCTCGCTTTTTACCATAAGTTCCAGTCCTCATATGACACTCTCTACACAAAAACTCACAATTTGATAAAACGTCTAACCCACCAGCACTTTTAGCTGTTATATGATGGAATTCAAATCCAGGGAATACCGGCTCTTCTCCGTTAGCGACCTTCAAATTATTGTAAAAACCTGCTGATTCGCAACTCCTTTGACATCTACCATCATGGCGGCACTCCTTTCGGGAGCACTCACATCTACCACCCGCCCGCTCAAATGCTTGCATTTTTACTTCTTTACTAAAACTCATTCTGCCTCCTTTGTAAAATTCTAATTATTATTATAACATGATAGTACAGTAGGTCAATAATAAAACAATAAAACCAAAAAAACACAAGCATTATCAAAACCAACCTAAGGTGTTCTCGCGAACAAAATCCAACACATCTTCGCGAACAGAATTCCGCACACTCCTGCGAACAAAACCCAGAACAGCCCAAAAATCTTGCGAAGATTTAACGAAATCACACAAAACTATTGACTTTTGCCGCCAAACGTGCTAAAATCAGATACATGAAGGCAAAAATTACACAACAAGAATATTCAGCTTCCCTTACCGCAGAGCCGCTATTGTACAGCGAAACCAAGACTCTAGCGGAGCTTTTGTTGCAAGGCGAGTCACTAGAATCAATCAAGCAACGCAATCTACAAGAAAATCTCATCATGCACAAGCGTACCGGTAGCTTGAAACGCGTGACCACTCCCATCATCCGTCGTCTTAAAGCCATGTCAGATGATATCTTGCAAGCCTTTCTTGAATCCGACGATTACAACGCCAAAATCATCTTACTATATATTATATGCAACACGGACCGCCTGGTCCGCGATTTTATTATTAATGTCTATGGCGACAAAGTTCTCATCCAATCCGACAAAATCGTCAAAGCCGACATCGAGCAGTATTTCGAGTCCGTCTATTCCGAGTCCGATAAACTTCTAAATTGCAGCGACCAAACCAAAGCCAAGCTCAAGCAAACCCTCATGAAAATTCTCGCCGACGCAGGCCTTGTTACCAAACAAGGTAGCGACTTCCCAATTACTACACCGATTATTTCCGAACGAACTCGTAGCGCCATCCTAACAGATGGTGGCGACTATTACATTAAAGCCCTAGGAGGAACATGCTAACCATCAACGAAAGGCTCAAGGAGCTCCGTCACAAAGTCCAGTCCGAAGATCTTAAAAAAGGGCGTGGCCTCGGCGGCGAAGTTAATTATTATATTTTCGATTACGACCCAGAAGACGAATACGAGGTCATGGATTACATCAATAAATTCGCAACCGACAACGATCAAATTGTTATTATTAACATCCACAACATCATCATCGACATCCTCAAATCCAAAAACTATTACGACAAAGTGTTCGAACTAGAAAGCAAAAAGGACACCCAACACGCCGCCACCGCCATTATGCGTGCGTTAGGCGTAGAAAACAAAAACGGTGCCCTAATGCAAGAAATCATAAACCGCATCCCAGAAGATAAAATCATTTTCATTACCGGCATCGGCGAAAGCTATCGCATTATCCGCGCCCATACGCTTCTCGCTAATATGCAAGTTTCAGTCACTAAGAACCCAGTTATTTTATTTTACCCAGGCAAGTATGACGGCCAAAGCCTCAAACTCTTTGGCAAATTCCCTGCCACTAATTATTATAGAGCCGACAAATTAGTCGAAAGATAAGGAAGGAGTACAAATGATACTTAAAGATATTTACAAGAAAGACATTAACCGTAACATTCAAGGCGTCATCAAAGTTGACAACGATGACACTACGGTCATTAAACAAGAACTGGAAGAATACGTAGTAACCGGCGAAATCGAACGTCACTTTAATGAATTCTTCGATGCCTATGTTACTAGCCTAGGCCCAACCGGTCTCACAGAAAACATGGCTGTCTGGATTAGTGGTTTCTTCGGTTCAGGTAAATCTCATTTTCTCAAAATGATTGCCTATTTACTAGAAAACCGCGAAATTGACGGCAAAAAATCCGTTGATTATTTCGAATCCAAAATCAAAGACACTATGCTATTTGGCAATATCAAACGTGCCGGCAATGTACCTACTGATGTTATTCTCTTCAACATCGACACCAAAGCCGGTCTCGAAAACACCACCCAAAAAGACCGCATTCTCAAAGTCATGGAAAACGTCTTCAATGAGAAACTCGGTTATTCCCACATTAATTACGTTGCCGACATTGAGCGTTATCTTGACGAAAATGGCAAATACGAAGAATTCAAATCCAAATTCAGTGAAGGCTGGGAAGACATCCGCAACGACTTCGACTTCGAACAGGAGCATATCGCGGAAGTCTATTCCGAAGTCATGGGCGTATCGGTGGACGAAGCCAACCGCACGTTCGAGTCTCGCCGTGACCATCATGATATTTCCCCCGAAATCTTTGCTAAGCGTATCCAAAAATACATCGAAGAAAAGGGAGGCGACCACCACGTCGTCTTCTTGATTGATGAAATCGGGCAATACATTGGCGACCAAGGCGACCTCATGCTCAATCTTCAATCCATTGTCGAAGAACTTGGCATCCATACCAGTGGCAAAGCCTGGGTAGTCTGCACCAGCCAAGAAGCCATCGACGAAGTTGTCAAAAGCGGACGTTTCAAACGTAACGACTTTTCCAAAATTCTCGGCCGTTTTGATACAAAAATCAAACTCGCATCCACAGACATTGAAGAAGTCATCAAAGCTCGTCTCCTCGAAAAAACCGACACCGCCACCGACACCTTACGTGCTCGCTATGAGCAAGACGGTGCCGAAATCCGCAATGCCTTCTCCTTCTCTGCTGGCACTCAAACTCAAAAGCTCTACAAAGACACCGACGATTTTGTCGCTACCTACCCTTATATTCCCTTCCAATTTGCCCTCGTTCAAAATACCTATACTTACATCAGGGCTAAAGGTTTCGCTGGCGCTCATCTTTCCTCTGGTGCCCGTTCCCTTCTTAGCGCCGTCCAAGAAACTGCTATTAAAAATGAAAATGCCGAGATAGGTGCTCTCATTCCCTTCTCTGCCTTCTATGACACCATTAGCACAGCAGTAGATTCCTCCGTAGAGCAAATCATCACTCGTGCCGAAGGTCTCGTCGCCGAAGGTAAACTCAACAACGCCGATATTCCCGTCCTCAAAACCCTTTTCATGCTCCGTGGCTCCAACACTCTTCCTCCAACCATTGAAAACATCACAACCCTCGAATTAACTCAGCTTGGCGAAGACAAACTCGAACTCGAAAAGCGTATCAAAGCCAGCCTCAAGCGCCTAGAAGACGAAGTATTTATCCAGAAAAGTGGCGACAACTACAACTTCCTCACCGACGAAGAACAAGAAGTCAACCGCGCCATCCAGGACGAAAACGTCAATCCAGATGAAGTTAACGAGCGCATCGGTAATATCGTCCGTGGCATTTGCGACGGCAACAAATTCAATTATCAAGACCGTCGCATTTTCTCGGTAGATTATTACTTAAATGACCACAAGCTCACCGCCGGCACTGGCAACGACATTTGTTTAGTATTCACTACGGCCAAAGAGTTCGCCAAGAGCAAATCCATCATTAACACCGACCGTGCCTATATCGCCATCGAACTAGATGATGAAACCGAAGACTTATTACGTCGCGCCATCAGAATTGAAAAATTCCAACGCAAAAACGCAGGTGCCACCAGTTCCGCAGAACGTCAGCACATCATCGAAATCAGAAAAAACGAAATGAACTCCATGAACGACAAAGTTCGCGAAAAAATCGCAGAGTGTCTCGAATCCGCACCAGTGTTCATCGGTGGCGGCGAAGTCACCATCCCCTCTGCCGAAGCTAAGGCTCGTCTCAAACTCATTCAAAACGAACTGGTTAAAACTACTTACACCAAGCTAGACTACATCGTCTCCAAAAAATCCATTTCTGACGCTCGTGCCCTTCTGAATAAGCCTCAGAACGAGATGGTCGCCCCAGTTAACCCCCAAGCCCAAGAAGAAATTTTCGAATTCATTAATGAACGCACTCTCAACCATTATCCTCAAACCCAGCTCTCGGATTTAATCAGTCATTTTGACAAACGCCCCTTTGGATTTGACACCGATGATGTAGTGTATCTAGTCGCGTCTCTTACCCGAGATGGCAAACTCTCCGTCTCTAAGTCTAATTCCACTTTGAGCCTCGGCGAGTTTTCCTCGGCCTTATCTCAAACTCGCGAATATGACCGCATCCTCATCAAAATCCGCGAGAAAATCGCAGGTGACCTACTCTCTACCGCTAAAGACATCCTAAAAAATGCTTTCTCACGAAACACCGTCACAACCAACGAGGATGAAATCATCGCCGAATTGAAAGACGCCATCGGCGACGAAAAGCAAAACGTCAGTAGTCTCCTTGGTCGTTACGCTTTCCATAGCACCTACAAATACCCAGGCGAAGATGCCGTAAATTCAGCTGATGAAATTTTGCGCGAGCTAATTCAAATCAAAGACAATACCGAATTGTTCAACACAATAAATGACCGCAGTTCCGCAATCATTTCGGCAATGCAAGCCCTCGCCCCGGTCAAAGAATTCTTTGAAAGTACCCAAGCCAGAATTTTCGACGATGCGGTAAACGTCATGAACGAATACAAGACTCAATCCCTGACTTACACTATCGACGGCGATGAACCAGACCAAATCAACGAGATTCTTACGAATCCCGAGCCATATCGTAGCATCTCCAACCTGCCAGGTCTCACCACCTCACTCAAGCGCAAGCTAGATGAGATTACCGAACGCCGTCGCAAAGCTCTTGAAGAACAAGAAAAGAAACGTAGAGAAGAGGAAGAAGCTCGCAAAAAAGCCGCCGCCAGCGGTACCGACACGCCAACCAACTTACCAAAGAAACGCACCATCCGTCCAGGCGATTTAACCGCACCAATCAAGACTCACACCATCAAATCTGAACAAGATGTAGATGACCTTCTGTCCGAACTAAAAACCTATCTCATGGAACAATTAAATAATAACGATGAATTGGAGGTCTTCTAATGGACAAAAACGCACTCAAATCTTTCGCGATGGATACTCGCGAAAAACTCACCAACCTCATGAAAGTCAAACTGCAAGATCTCCATATTGAAGAAGACCTGCATTTTACACAACATGGTGATTTATACGAAAACACCGAGCACGTTCTTCGCGCCATGTCAGCCTCTGACTACGAACGCTACAACAAACTTAAATCCGCCGTTTCTCGTGACGGCATCAAGGCCATCATCGAAAAATCCGCCTACACTTGGTTTAACCGTATTGTCGCCATCCGTTACATGGAAGTAAATAATTTCCTCCCACTCGGTCCCAATTTCGAATCTCTAGACATCAAAGTTCTCTGCGACAAATCCGGCAAAGATTTCCGCAACCCCGAAATCATGACTATGTCTAAACTCCGTGAGACTTCCCTCGATATCGACTACACCAAACTCTCCGAGATGAATGATCAAGAAAAATACAAGACCATTATTCTAGCAGTAGTCAAGAAACTTGGCGAAGCCATTCCCGATGTTTTTGACGGCGACACCGAGAACATCGACGGACTCATTCCCGACAACCTATTACTTCCTAATGGCCTAAACGATTGTATTTTGCGACTCGGCGAAGAGCAGTTTAAGCACACCGAAATCATCGGCTGGCTCTATCAGTATTACAACCAAGCCGAAAAAGACCGTGCCATGAAGCTTAAAACTCCAACCACTAAGGAAGACATCCCATACGTCACTCAAATCTTCACGCCTGACTGGGTCGTTAAATATTTAGTTGAAAACTCTCTTGGTCGCTATTGGCTAGATCGTCATCCTAACAAAACCCTAGAATCAAAATGGGAATACCTCGTCAAGAAAAAGGAAGAATCAGAAACAATCCACGATAATCGCAAGATAGAAGATATCACTTTTATTGACCCCTGCTCCGGCTCCGGCCACATCCTTATCTATGCTTTCGAAGTCTTCTATCAAATCTACGAATCCGAAGGTTATTCAAAAAGCGAAATTCCTGAGCTCATCCTCAACAATAACCTTTACGGGTTAGACATTGACGACCGTGCCAATCAATTATCCATCCTCTCTTGCATGTTAATCGCCCGCAAATACGATGACAAGATTTTTGCAAAATCCATCAAACAACATATCTTAAGTATCCACGAAAGCAACAAAGTCAACCTTTCAACTTTCTCTCCTTCTGGAGAAGCCAAAGATATTCTAGATTATCTTATGACTACGTTCCGCGATGCCAAAGAATACGGCTCCATCCTCAAAGTCCGTAGTCAAAATTACGACGCATTGCGTGATGCCATAAAAAGTGATTCTATTGCCACAACATTTGGCGTTAACAGAGAACTAGAACCACTCATCGCTCAAGCAGAAATCCTCTGTAAAAAATTCACCATTGCCGTCACCAACCCACCCTATATGAATAAGTATAATGCAAAACTTAAGCAATATATCAACGACTATTATCCAGATGAAAAATCAGATTTGGCCATCGTCTTTATGACAAGATGTTTAGATTTGACAGAGGAAAAAGGTTTTGCAGCACTAGTCAATATTGAATCTTGGATGTTTTTACGAACAACTCTAGCTTTCAGGCAATCCTTACTAGAAAAATATAGCATATCTAGCATGATCCATCTTGGATATAATGCTTTTTCCGATGTCGTTGTAGCCACTACAGCGTTTGTTATAGAAAAAGAGCCCAATCAGTTCGGAGTCATTATTAGAGATATCGAAGGCAACGCATCAGAAAAAAGAAGCGGAGCAATCAAAGCGATACAGAACATTAATCACACCAACAGATATTCTGTTAAAAGCGCAGATTTCACATCTCTACCCAGGTGTATCCTTGCATATTGGATCTCGGATAAACTAAGGAAAACACTGCTCAAAGCAAAGCAATTACAAGATTATGCAGCCCCAAAATTCGGGCTGTCAACTGCCGACAATGATAGGTTCTTACGTCTATGGTGGGAAGTAGATTATGCCAACTTCCGTACCAATATTAAAAATATAAGTCAAGCAATAGACTCAAGGTGCAAATGGTTCCCTCATAATAAAGGCGGAAAATATAGAAAGTGGTATGGTAATGACGACTATGCTATAAACTGGTATAATGACGGCAAGGAAATCCGCAATTTTAAAGGGGCATGCGTCAGGAATGCCGACTGCTTCTTTAAGCCAGCAGTTACTTGGTCACTGATATCAAGTGGAGACATTGCTTTCAGATATAAACCCGCAGGAACAATTTTTAACGCAGCAGGCTCAAGTATGTTCAATGACGATGAAAACACGTTAAGTTATATTCAAGGATTATTGAATACAAATGTCATGCTCACTGTGTCCAAAATATTCTCAACTACTCTAAATAACAATGTCGGCGAAGTCGCTGAGTACCCAATATTAGACTCAGCTGAATATAAATCAGAAATCATTAATCTAGCTAACGATTGTCGAGCATTGTCTAAAGACGACTGGGACGACTACGAAGTCTCTTGGGATTTCGAAACCCACCCTCTCTTCAAATATAGGACTGACAGCAACAAACTCTCCGATGCCTTCTCTGTCTATGAAAAGCATTGTAAAGAGCGTTTCGGTCAGCTAAAAGCCAATGAGGAAAAGCTCAACGAAATCGCTATTGATTTGTACGGCTTGCAAGACGAACTCACGCCCGAAGTCCCTGACGACCGCATCACCGTTCGCCCAGCCGACCATTCTCGCGAAGCCAAATCTTTCCTTTCCTATTTCATCGGTTGCGTCATGGGTCGCTACACTACGGATAAGAAAGGCGTCCAATATGCTGGCGAAGGAACTGATCTTCCCAAGAGCAATACTGTCGATAGCGACGGCATTATCACCATCATGGATCGCGAAGCCATCGGTAAAGACGACGTCATGAACAAGCTTCGCAATTTCCTTACCGATAATTTCGGCTCCAGCACTCTCTCCGCCAACCTAGACTGGCTTGCCGAAGGCCTCGGTCGCAAGAGCACCGAGAATAGTGAAGACGTCATCCGTAACTATTTCGTGAATGACTTCTTCAATAATCACGCTCACGAAATCTACGCCGATCCTACTAAGAAGAGTGATGGTCGCCCTATCTACTGGCAAATTTCTTCCGGCAAACATAATGCTTTCAAGGCCCTCTTCTACATTCACCGTTACACTCCAGGTCTTATGGCCAAAGTTCGTGTCGACTATGTTACACCTATTATGAGCTACTACGACCATCGCCTCTCCGAAATCAAGACCGAACTCCAATCCGCCAGCGGCATCAAGCGAGGCGAATTACTAGCCGAGCAATCCGACCTCACCGATAAACTCAATGAGATTCAAGAGTTCGACAAGATTCTCAAAAACATCGCCGACAAACGCATCGAACTGGATCTAGACGATGGCGTCAAGCGTAATTACATCAAACTATCCTACGCCGCCATTGACGTCAAAAAAGGCGCCCATATCCTCGACGATGTTCTTAAAGATAAACCCCTAAAAGACGCCATCAAGGCAGAATACGGAGATTTCTAATGCAAAGCGATAACATTAATGACGAAATCCTAAAATACCTCACTGATTATTTCGCTGAGCCACTTCGACTAGGCGAACCTCGTCGTATCCTCGTCTGGTACGACGAAGATGGCCAAAATGCCGAATATTTAACTGACCTAGTTTCCGACAATCTCGAAGTCATCGTCTACGATGACAACCCGATGTTTATTGAAAACCACATCGCCAACCTAGCTCCAGGCGTCAATGTCCTAATTTACCTAGAACAGCCATACTCCAGCAGCGCCTCAAATCCGCTCATCGCCCTAGAAATGAGGAATAAGGGTAGTGTATTTGTGCCAGACGAAATCACTCTAGATCTTAACACTCTCGGTCTCCCCCAGCATTGCCGCCCAGTCGTAGAGAAAAACAAGCGATTCTTCAAAAACAAAGCCCGTGTTAATAAAATCAAAGAATATCTACCGCCAAATCCAAGCAATGATGAATTGAGCCGTACCTTTGTTGCGACCAATTTCGGCGCCGACTCCATTCGTCAAGACCGCATTCTTGTCGCCATCTTCCGTAGCTTCATGCAAAACCCCACCGAATTCGTCAAAGATCTCAAATACATTGATGACGAGTATATCTCATCCCTCATCATCAATGAATTCGGCGACAAAAGCGTTAATCTTGACGATTTGAATGCAACTCTTGAAAGAATCATTGTATCCTATTTCTTCTACAACCTAGACCAAGTAAACGTCATCCCACGCCTCAGAGACTTCATTTTGCCAAAAGAAGCATCCGCTAATATCAATATGCTAATCCATGACCTCGTTAGCGACAGAACCACTGCAAATCTATATCTTGAATATGCTGAAAGAGTCGCGGATAAGTATAATTTCACCGAAATACTAGAGCAGCTCGACCTTGATTCATTTATCAATGCCGATACTTTCGAAGCTATCGATGTTGCAATCATTCAAAAATTACTCATCAAACTAGACAACAACGATTCCATCACTACCGAATTGCGCACTCGTCGCACCAAAAACCTCTGCGAAAAATATCGCACCGATTACGACATGCTAGATTATGCCGACAAGTTCTTCGATTCCGTCAAACAAAACCTCATGAGCATCGTCGAATCTAATCGCGATAGGCTCACCAAACTCTATGCCGAAAAGCTCTATCAAATTGACACATTTTACCGTAAGTTTAATCAAGCCTACTCCGAATCGACCAAAAACGATAACTACATCAACTTAGTCGAACACATCGAAAACATCTACACCATGGAATACTGTAATCGTCTCGCTGAGAAATGGTGTAACTCCATAACCGATATCAAATGGGACGAAGGCGATATTGCACTTCAACAGGATTTTTATCAATCTTCTCTCCAGCCTCTCGATGGCAAGAAAGACCGTGTCTTCGTGATTATTTCTGACGCCATGCGCTACGAGGTTTCCGCTGAACTAGCAAACGAGCTTCGCAAATCCGGCGCTACCGTTTCCATTGACCCCATGATTGGCGTTGTTCCCTCCTACACTCAACTCGGCATGGCCGCCCTCCTACCTCATGGCAAACTTGTTATAAGTAGCGACGAAAGCGTTACGTCAGATGGCGTCTCCACTGCTGGCACCGACAACCGCAACAAAATCCTCACTTCAGCCAATCCCGATAATCTGGCTATTCAATACGACGATTTGCCTCCCAGAAAAACTGACTGGAAGAAATTATTCTCCGGCAAAAAATACGTTTATATCTATCACGACGTAATCGACAAGGTTGGTGAAAGTGACGATAAAAAGGTATTCGATGCCTGCGAACGTGCTATCAAAGAGCTAAGCCAATTAGTGCTAGAGTTGCATACTACCTTTAGCGGCGTTAACGTCATTTTAACTTCCGACCACGGCTTCTTCTACCGCAATATCAACCTGGATCACATCGATGAAGAAACTGACGCTACAAAAATCAAAAAACGCTATTCCATTTCTGCTACTAAAGGCGACCCAGCCGATACATTAAGTTTCGAAATGAATTACTTAAACCCAGACGATACTAGGTACGTCAACATTCCGCGTGGCAATACTGTTTATCGCAAACGTGGCGCCACCAGTAACTACGCTCACGGTGGTGCCATGCCTCAAGAAGTTATAATTCCGAAGCTCTCCTTCAAATCATCACGTCAGACTACCAACCTACCGCAAGTCAAAATCCTTTACAATGGCATCAGCACCAAAATCACCAACGCTATCACCTTCCTCAAATTCGTCCAAGACGAACCAGTTTCCGAAGAGAAAGTACCTGCTACTTACCATATCTATTTTGAAGATAAAGATGGAAACAGAATTAGTAATGAAGCAACCATTATTGCCGATATCACCGACCAAGACCCCGCAAAACGCGAATTTAAAGAAAAATTTGTATTTTCTCAAACCCGTAGTTATGACAAAAACTCCGATTACTCTCTAGTAATCTCAGACGGAGCCAGCTACGAAGATCGCATCAACTTTAAGATTGACATCATCATGTCACTATTATAGAAAGGAATCAACATGGACAAAGTCATGATTAGTAATAAACTAAACCAAGTCTTCCCCGGCAAAGTCGTCCGGAAAGACTTAACCAAAAAAATCAAAGAAGGTGCCAATGTACCAGTATATGTCTTGGAGTATCTTCTCGGCATGTATTGCGCCACCGACGATGAATCCGCCATAGAAGATGGCGTTATTATGGTGAAGAAAATCCTCGCCGACAATTTCGTCCGTCCCGACGAAGCCGAAAAAGTTAAAAGCCTTATTCGCGAACGCACCCAATATACCGTAATCGACAAAATCACCGTTCGTCTCAACGAACGTGAAGATCGTTACGAAGCAGAATTCTCCAACCTCGGCATCAAGCGTGCTTATATCTCCCCAGAAATCGTTAAGCAATTTGAAAAACTTCTCGTTGGTGGTATTTGGTGTATTTCTAGAGTCAGTTATTATCATGGTGACAATGATGACGATACTCCATCTTTACCTTTTGTGGTTAGCGAAGTCAAACCAATCCAACTCCCCAGCATGGATTTTGAAGAACTCGTGAATGGCCGCAAATCGTTTACGAAAGATGAATGGATTGATATTCTAATTCGCTCTATGGGCATGGAGCCAAGTCATCTGGAATATCGTCAAAAATGGCACATGCTAGAACGTGCCGTTCCACTCGTCGAGAATAACTATAACATGTGCGAGCTCGGTCCACGCGGTACTGGCAAATCACATATCTACAAAGAAATCTCACCAAACTCAATTCTTGTGTCCGGCGGACAAACCACTGTTGCTAATCTCTTCTACAATATGGCTTCTCGTACTGTTGGTCTAGTTGGGCTTTGGGACTGTGTTGCTTTTGATGAAGTTGCTGGCATCACCTTTAAAGATAAAGACGGTATCCAGATTATGAAAGACTATATGGCTTCTGGCTCTTTCGCTCGCGGCAAAGAAGAAAAAAGCGCCAAAGCTTCTATGGTATTCGTTGGCAACATCAACCAATCGGTTCAAGACATTCTAGCCGCCAATTCGCACCTATTCGCTCCATTCCCTTCCGCTATGCGTGACGACTCAGCTTTCTTCGACCGCATGCATTATTATTTACCAGGCTGGGAAGTTCCCAAGATGCGTCCAGAACTAATCACCGACGATTATGGGTTTATCACCGATTATCTATCAGAATTCTTCCGCGAGCTCAGGAAACGCAATTTCTCAGATGCGTTTGATCAGTATTTCAAACTCGGCCACGATCTAAACCAACGCGACGTCATCGCCGTCCGCAAAACCGTTTCTGGCTTAGTGAAACTATTGTATCCAGGTGGAGATTACACCAAAGAAGATATTGCCGAAATTCTTGAGTATGCTCTCGAGGGCCGCCGTCGCGTCAAGGAACAACTCTTCCGCATCGAAGGCGCCGAATTCGCCGACCGCAACTTTACCTATATAGATAAAGATTCCGGTGAAGAAAAAACTATTGAGGTCGAAGAAATGAAAAACAACGAAAAGGAGTTTCTGTATGAATAAAATCAAGTGTCCTCATTGCCAACAAGAATTTGAGATAGATGAATCCAGCTACGCTAGCATTCTTTCTCAAGTCCGTACCCAAGAATTTAATGAAGAAATACATGAAAAACTTAGTCAAAAAGACCAGCAGTATAAAACAGAACTAAAAATACAAGAAGAAAAACTGCGTAATGAATTCCAGCAAAAGCTGTCAGAGAAAGACAACGAAATTTCAGCTCTCAAAACCGATTTAGAAAACAAAGAGTCTGCAGCTAATGCCGAAAAAGAAGCCAGCCTTACGCAGCTTGAGTCGAAAAAAGACGCAGAAATTAACGCCCTTAAAGTATCTACATCGGAAGAAATTTCCAAACTAAAATCTCAACTTGAAAGTTCCAATACAGCTAAGGAGTTAGCTATCTCACAAGCAATCACGCCAATCGAGAAAGAGCGTGACCAGCTAAAAAGCGACCTGCAGAATCAAAACGCCGAGAATCAAATTCGTGTTCAAACTATGCGCGAAAAATACGAAGGTGCCCTTCAGCTAAAAGAAGAAGAAATCGAACGTCTCAAAGATATGAAAATGAAACTCAGCACTAAAATGGTTGGTGAAACTTTGGAGCAACACTGCGAAATCGAATTCAATAAACTTCGTGCCACCGGTTTCCAGAATGCTTATTTTGAAAAAGACAATAAAGTCTCTGATACTGGCAGCAAAGGCGACTACATTTTCCGTGAAGCTGACGAAAATGGTATCGAAATCGTCTCTATCATGTTTGACATGAAAAACGAGAACGACACCACTGCTACGAAACACAAAAACGAAGACTTCCTTAAGGAGCTAGACAAAGATCGTCGCGAGAAAAAATGCGAATATGCAGTGCTCGTTTCTTTACTAGAGACCGATAATGAATTATATAATTCCGGCATCGTTGATGTTTCGCATCGATATCCTAAAATGTATGTCATTAGGCCACAATTTTTCATTCCGATGATTACACTTCTTCGCAATGCCGCTTTAAATTCTCTACAGTATAAAAAAGAATTAGCAATTATTAAAAATCAGGAACTAGATGTCTCGAATTTCCAAGAGCAAGTAACCAATTTCAAAACTTCTCTAGGTAATACACTTAAAAACTTTTATAATAAGCATTCTGAAGCCATTAAACAAATTGACAAAGCCATAGAAGACCTCAAGAAAACCCGCGAAGCACTCATAATGTCGGATAAACACATAAATACTGCCGAAAACAAGTTGGAAGATCTTTCCATCAAACGACTCACTCGCGGCAATCCTACTATGGCAGAAAAATTTAAGAATATAGAAAATAATTAGAATCTCTATATTCCACACTATTTCATTCCGTATTCTTTGAATGCTTAATCAACTATTCATCCGTTTTTCATTGTCATTTCAATTCGCCCATTCCTCCACCCCACAAACTCCACTTCCCTCTCCAAAAACTCCAAATACCCCTCCACCGTCTGCAGAATCGGATTATCCGAAAAATTCTTCCACCCATCCCAAAACCTCACAGCAGAATAATCATCACTCACCAAATCCTATAACAAGAAATTCTCCCGAAAACTATCCAAATACCCAGGCGAATCTAAAACAAAATCAAAACTCTACATCAACCATCACTATAAAACTTCCACCCTAATCCCCACTACTCCCAACTCCTTCTGCTTCTCCAAAGGATAAAACCCATTCAACACATCAAGCAGCTCCCGTTTCGTCATAGAAGCATCCGCAAGAATTGGAATATCAAAATCTACAAATAAATCCTCGAACGACCTATATCTCAATAATCCAACGACTCTCACTTCAAGTGACTCGCCTCCAGGATTAGTAAACTCAATAATATCTCCAATCTTAATCCCCCGCCTCTTTTCATCAAAAAGTCTCAGTTCTATGCGCTTTGTCCCATTCTTTATATAATCATAGTACTTTGACTGCAAACCCATTTCGTGTTTCATATGTATATTATATCGCATCCTTGCTCTACCCCAAAATACCTATCTAGCCGAACACATCTTGCGTACTTGACACCACCCAAAAACCAATCCCCCCACCACGACCACTCAATCAAACAGTTCTACTCACAATACTTCACGACAAACGGAATCATCACTTCATCATCCGTATATCCAGCATGATGCGACACGTGATAATGATCCCCCGACGCCGTAATCGCTACATCCCCTTTCGCAATCGCTAAATAATCCCCGAGCTCCGACTTAAACAAGGGATGTTCCTTTCCATCCCCAAACAATTTACTCCGCCTTACCTCTTCCACACTAAACAAATCATAATACTCGTCAAAATGCTCATTGAACAATCTCACAAATTCCCGCTTTTTCCCTTTTTTAATCTTAAACACCGCCGCCCGCTGATCAACAGAAGTTTTACAAGCCATTAGCTCCAAAATATCCGGATAATCTTCCAAATAAAACGTCCGAGTCTTTATATGTCCATGGTCAGCCAAAACTATCAAAAGTGTATCGTGTAATTGCTCAGCCAATTTCTTAATCTCTGCATCTTGCAAAATGACCAGCTTTTTTACACTCTCACTATCCGGACCTTCTTCATGCATAGTCGTATCTGGCTCATCACTATAAGCATAAATATATTTCTTTCCCGGTACCCTCGTCTCTTCTAAAATCCTTTTCATCATCCCATCTAGCCCCTCGTAACAATCCTCACCAAAGGGTAGCACTTCCACCGCCGCCCCATCTTTACAAATCTGCTCAGTAATAGTTTCAACACCTAACAAATCATCCTTCACCTTCACAAATTCTTCGCAAATCTCATCATCATTCCCTTTTTCAGAATTAGTAAATAACGTAATTACTTTGTCGATTGGCTCAATATATGCTGTCCATCCTACATAGCCATGTTCTACAGGATTAAGTCCAGTACGCAAAGAAGTCGTAGCCGCCGCCGTAGTCGCCGGAAACACCGTCGTTAGCTCACACAACATATTTTTACGCAAAAACGCATCCTCCGGCAACGATCGTTTCAAATTATTCGCACCTAGTCCATCCAGTAGTATTATTACCACTTTTTCCGGATTATATCTTTTAAACATTTCATCAAGTTTTACAAAAGTATTATGCACCGGTTTAACACCAAAATATTCTTGCACCGATGCCGCAATATTTGTCAAAGTATTATCATAATCATTTTTTACATTCATCAAACCTCCTTTTTAATGTGCATTTTTATAGTATAACACTTTTATAAGGAGTTATCCAACCCAATCTCCTCTCCGTCCTTCACCACCATCTTATTCTTCCCTGTAAACCTCTCCGCAATCTCAGCATCAAACAACTTCTCAGGATTCGTATGATACGGAATACTATGCCGCGCCTGGATCATGTCCGCCACCTGCGACGCCTCTTCCGCCGTCATCGTATAAGTCCCATCCGTCGGAATAAAAGCATAATCAAAATGTCGCTCAGAAAACTCCTTCATCTGTGGCGTAATATAAGTATCCCCCGCCACATAAATCTTTACTCCGCTCCTGAGCGTCAAGATATACCCCACGCACTCACGCACGTCATGATACGAATTATACCCTGCTTCAACCGCCTCAACCAAAACATAACCCAGATCAAAACTATTATGCTTCCCACCCGCCAAGGCTTCTCGCCAAGTAATCACCTGCACACCATCATTCCGATTCGCAACTTTCTCTACCGCATTATGGTCATAATGCCCATGCGTCACCAAAATCAAATCCGCCGGTACCCCATAATCTTCCCCCGCATACGGGTCCACATAAATCACCTCGCCATCCGCCGTCGTAATCTTGAGACTCGCATGCCCAAGATAAAGCAATCGGTCTTTCTTATCAACGCTCATTTCCATATGGTAACCACTATGCTTTCCATCTCTTCAATGTCGGAAACACTTTCGTACAATACTCGCGCATCTGCTCATTCGTCATCCCCGCCTGCTCGCCAAACTGCGAGCACTTTTCGATGTATTCTTCCATTGTGCACTCGTCCAAAAACTTCCCCTCATTAAAGCACCATTTACAATAATCTTTATTTACGCTTCCGTCCGCATTCGTGCCGAACATCTCATCCGATGTTAGTGGCATTGCACAACTTTGACAAATAGTTTGTTCCATAATAATCCTTTTTTAACTTATTACCATTATACCACTAGAAAGAATCCACCAATCCCATACAGTCACCTACATTACTATACAATATAACCCCAAAATTCTAGTCTCCAGCACCACCAAATTTCCCCAAATCATCCCCAATCGCATCAAAATAACCCAAAAGCCTTTTCGTTAAGCTCTTCACCAATCATGAAATCTTATACTCTCTCACTTCCTTCAGGGCATCTTTAGCCGAAGCAATAATATCAGCGTAAACCTCCCGAGGTCTTTCAATCCAATCATCTACAGACTTAAGTTTAGCAACTACGCTAGCTGTTATTGGGAATAAAGCGTCAAAATCGCCATAGCCCGATTGCTCCCATTTTAATATCAGCGCACAAATACTGTCCTCATAATAAGTATCCACATAATACTCAACGGAATAAAAAAAATCCCGTGAGTTTTCAGATGATAAAATTTCAAGTTCCTTTACGATACCCTCTATTATGCGTTTTTTTAAATAATCATCAATTTCTTTTAAAGCTTTTTCGGCCAGCCTTATAATCCGTTCAGCTCTTTCATGCGTCCAACATTCTTGAGCATTCCAACTTGCTAACACTTCCCAAAAAGCATCAAAACAAGGAAATTCTTTTTCAAAAGGCACCCCAGAGGAAACCTTCTGCCATTTTTGAAAAATCTCAGAAATCTCATAGTCATAGTTATCGGCATCCGCAAATGTCACCTCGCGTGGTGTTTTCTTGCAAAAATGCTCAGATATTTCCCTTAAAGTATAACCTATTTTTTCGAAATCCTCTTTCATACATCGTTATTATTCATTTTTAATTTCATCCACACCAAACAGCATACAAACATCTCCTGTACTTGCCTTCATCCAATAATGATTATCGTCTATACAATCATCTGCTTTCTTTTTTGCATCATCAACATAAGAAAACACTCTGACAGCACGAAAAGAAACTTTATCATACGGAAACCCATAATCAAACTCAAAATCATGTGGCATGTCCAAATCTTCATATCCACCAAGATAATCAGCCGCATACAAAACATAGTTTGCGCCTTTTTCATCTGCAAAGGCATACACCATAGAGTCCGGCATAACCCGCTTCGATGTTACATAAAATACATCGCTTACGCCATAAGACTCAAGAATTTTTATTAACTCTTCTTCGGGAATCATCCTCATCATGATAGCTTATTATATGACTCCTTCATCATTGCAAGATATTTTTCCTTATTCTCAAGATTAGGCTCAACAAGTCCATCGCCAGAAACGTTCATCATATAATAATCGGCATCCTTTGCAGGATCGGGCAATAACAAAAACGGACTATTATCAAGATTTAACTCATCTCTTAGTCTCCAAATCCCCTCCTGAAAACTATTATAATCATCAATACAAAAATCCGAAGCCCTCTTTAACAAGTACTTTTTATAAAGCTCTCTAATTCTCACGATAGCTTCCTCGTTCATAATAAATTAAATTATACCATAAAAATGGTCGTCTCAAAAGAGACGACCATAAGTTCAAAAGGTTTATTTGCCTGGACCAGAATAATATTTTTTTCTTCCAAGCTCATCGGTAATGTCTTCAATGCGCTTACCAGATTAACACAAAAATAGAATTATGCAACTATGCATCATCAAGCCCGTATCAATTCAAGCAAATATCAAAAACCAGCACTCGCCTCGTCTCCAGAAATCTCAGGCCCCAACCCCTCCAACCACTCATCCAACTTTCGAATCCCCTCTTCCGTCCGCGCAGCAGCACCCGACATATTAAACCCATCCCCCTTCAAATTCGCACCCGGCATCAGCTCCGCCAGAACCTCATAAGTCCCCGCATTCCCCGACCCCTCATGCGTACAAAACGGAATCACCGTTTTCCCGCCAAAATCATGCTTTTCGATAAAACTATACACCACCATCGGCAAATCACCCCACCAAATCGGGTAGCCCAAAAACACCGTATCGTATTGCGAAAAATCCGCCACATCACCCGCATATTCCGGCCTTGCACCAGATTCTTTTTCCCGAGTCGCAATCTCCACACACTCCATATAGTTTTCCGGATATGCTTTTACCGGTTCAATCTTAAATTCATCCGCACCAGTCTTCGCCGCAATCTCATGCGCCAAAAGCTCCGTATTTCCCACTTTAACCTTCCCTACATTATAATTCTCATCCCCTCGCGAGAAATAAACCACTAAACTTTTCATATCAATAATCTCCTTTCCTCTATTATACACCCGAGTATCACCACTATTTATCCGTTAACAAATAACTCTTCCGTATCAGCTCAAATATTATCTCATTCGACAGCCCACCATCCAGCACCACCGTAATCCAATTATTCTTATTCATGTGATAGGCCGGAAAAATATGGTCGCTCGTCTCTGAAAAATCGTAAGTCTGATTCTTATCAAACTTCAAATTGATTATCTCAATTTCATCATTCTCACGCCCATTTTTAGCGTCTTTAGACTTAATGCCCAAATTTTTACTAGGAATCGACGCCACCAGCGCAAACCATTTCCGATTATCCCCATGCCGAAACACGCAATAACTCGGATATTTTTCCGGCCACAAAAACTCCGGCTCTACCCCGTATTCAGTTTTAATATGATTTATTACTCTATCCGTCTGTTGATTTTTATACATTTTAATCCTGCTGAAACATTAACGTTATTTAGCCCCACATCGTAAAACGCCAAAACGCTACAAAGCAACGTTTAGTTTAATATTGCAATCCCACAGTTAAGATAAGCCGCGAAAGTACACCATATTATATATGGTAGCAACATCCAAAATGCAGGACGCGAAATTCTATGCGCCTTCATCATCAGAACGATGATTAGCGCCCACATAACCAAAAGCCAAGCAAATGCAGGCCAGTACCAGCCAAGGCTAAAGAATAGCGGAGTCCAAACAAAATTAAATACTAATTGAATTCCATAGATGATAAGAGCAGTCTTACTAGCGGATTTGTCGGCAGCCTTTCTAGAATCGTAGCCTTTCTTCCAAATAAAATAACTAGACAGACCCATCAAGACATAAAGTGCTGTCCAGGCTACCGGAAACAGCCAAGCTGGTGGCGCTAGAGGCGGCTGGTTGAAACTACCGAATTTACTCATAGCATCGCGTGTGAAAAGTGAAATAATGAACCCGCCACACAGTGGCACGGCGATAGCAAGCGCAATCCGCCATATTTTACCCCAAGTTGATAATTTTTGATTGTTCTTTTTGTTTGGCATTTTAGTTTTCCTGTTTAGTTAGCTTTATTATAACATACAATTTACGCTTAGCATAAGGTTTCACAAAGCCCTACTTCCCATCCTCTCTAACTATTCACCTGCAAAATCAAGACAATAATCGGCATTTCTAGTTTTTTATTCTTCATTTTAGACTCCAACGTTTTCTTTTATAAACTCCTCAATCGTATCAAACGGAATCTTTTCAAAATTGTCATACAAATCACAATGCGTAGCGCCCTCCACAATCAAGAGTTCCTTATTTCCCACCCTTGTCACGCCAAGTGCAGCATTACCGGTATACGGCGCTGGTGCATTATTTGTCTCGTATTCAAACCCAGTCATCCGCGCAAAAGCATCCTCTCCCATGTACCGCGAGTGCGCTTTTTCACCATGGATAATCAGCACCGCTCCAGGAATCTCATTTACATTCGTAAACGCCGTCGTATTCATTAGCGAAATATTTCCCGTCATCGCCCAACCGTCATTCGAGTTCAGACTTCGCACATGATAACCACGCGGTGTTTTGTAATACGCATGATAATCCTTCACAAACTGCGGAACTTCCTCCGGTAATGGATCTACCACTCCACCCGCGAGTTTCATCTCACCATTTTTGAAATCTTCCGTCCTCTGCCGATTCACGGCTTCCTTAGCCTTAAGTCTCGCCTCCGCAGAATCGACTTCGTCAAAATACCCATTCCGTGCCACGCGCGGCATATCATACATCGTCGAACAAACTGTCGCCTTAATCCGCGTATCAAGGCAAGCCGCCTGCAGTGCTACTCCACCCCAGCCGCACACACCGATAATCGAAATCTTATCCGCATCGACATTTTCAAGCGAGCAAAGATAATCCACCGCCGCCTGAAAATCCTCCACATTGAGGTCCCAGCTCGTCACATACCGCGGCTCACCGTCAGACTCTCCAGTATAAGACGGATCAAATGCCAAAGTCACAAATCCCCGCTCCGCCATCTCCTGCGCATAAAGCCCAGACGATTGTTCCTTTACCGCCCCATACGGTCCCGCCACCGCAATCGCTGGCAGCCGCCCACCCGCCGCACCAACCACGCCAGTAGCATCCTTCGGCTCATACAAATCCGCCGCAAGTTCAATCCCGAAATGGTTTTTGAAACTCACCTTCCTATGGTTTACTTTTTCGCTTTTGGGGAATACTTTATCCCACTCATTTGTTAGTTGTAATGCCATAAAGACCTCCTTTAATAATTATTACCGTTTAATACTCCAATTATTCAATAATTTTCAACACTAAAGTGTTCTGACTAGCATATTCCTCACCTACCCAATCGTCATCCATCAAATAAGTTCCATAAGCCTTCTTGTGCGACTTCTTTTCGATTACCAATTTATCAACTTGCAGACTTCTGTTCATTCCCTACACGTTCTTTTTTCACTAATTCAAACCGATATTTTTGCTTCACATCCGGATATTTCTCCGTATCCACCAAACTCAGAAACATCTTCGCCGGCCGTGCATACAAAATCCCATCCCCATATAACGCCCGATATAACACCAGTTCCTCCCCCGTCTCCGAATCAATCGCCATATCTTCTACGATATACAAATTCCCCTTAAAATGTCGGTACACCCCATGCAAGACTAGCTCACGTTTCATTTCTAGCTCCTTGCCCAATCTTCCGCCCGCTTTAACCCCATCTCGCCCCTCGCCTTAGTACCACTCATCTCTAACCCCTCGCCAATCGTAGCCCCCGCCAATAAATCCGCCAACCCTTCAAACGTCCCCGCACTTCCCGATCCTTCATGCGTACAAAACGGCCTCACCGTCTTCCCGCTAAAATCGTGTTTCTCCAAGAAACTATACACAATCATCGGTAAATCACCCCACCAAATCGGATAACCCAAAAACACCGTATCATAATCTGCGATATCCACATCCCCCACGTACTCCGGCCGTGCCCCCGATTCCTTCTCTGCAGTTGCAAGGTCAACACACTCCATATAATTCTCCGGATACGCCTTCACTGGCACAATCTTAAACTCATCTGCTCCCGTCACCTCAGCAATTCGTCGTGCGAGTAACTCCGTATTCCCCACTTTCACAATCCCCACATTATAGTTCTCATCCGCCCGCGAGAAAAACACTACCAAACTTTTTTTACCACTCATAATTTCCTCCTATTCTTTCTTACATAATACCAAATCTCATCGATTCGCGCAAAGCCCTCACAATACCAACTCCGCAATTCCATGCAGACTTTCGGCAATTTGCTCAAACTCTTGACTTAAATCCAACGTTCTTACATAAAATGTATTCCCATCAATATTATATTTTTCATCAGGAATTATCTCTTCATTAGTCCTCGCATAAAGCAACATCCTTTTTATACGGATACTTCGCATCAATTATCAAGGTTTTTTCTGGACCAGTCAGCGTAATATCCGTTTTCATTGTTGGCAAAAACGATTCATTATCCGAATTCCACTTTACCAAAGATGGATTCGCATTTAATCGCCTATAATGGTATCGATAAAACTCCAAAATAAAATGCTCATATAAATCCCATGGCTCTTGATTGTCAGTTATTTTTTGCATCTTATCACTCGCGTCATCACCAGACAACAACATCTCTCGAACCACCAAGTGACTTATCCCAACTAGCATTTTATAAAGCTCATTATTTCTATTAAATCGAAAATGCCAATTCATTCTCCGAGGATCCACCTCCTGGACATCATGCATAATATATAATATATTTCTCAATCTTTTCTTACGTTCCCCATCCTCCAATCTTCTATATAATATACTTATTGCCGCCTTTACTACCCGGTTCAACTGAGAGTCAACAACAAAATCATCATAATAACAAGTTGCCCGCCGTCTTATAATTGACTGAGTTTTTATCGTATCCGCCACATCAATCCAACCACAAATAGTAATTCCTCCGACGAGCCAATGAACTCCAACACGGACACTTCCGCCACCTACTCCTCCGCAAAAAAAATCACCGCAGACGAGACCATCACAAGCGGTGAATTCACCTCCGCTACAGCGGACGAAAACGCCATCTCGGTCTCCGGCAACGTCACTGCAAACCTCAGCAACATTTCTGTCACCAAAACCGGAGATTCCGACGGAGGCGACAATACCAGTTTCTACGTCACCAACACCACTGCCACTATCAACCTCGAAAACAACCAAATTACCAATAACGACACTACCGGCAACTTCCTTCGTATCCAAAAAGGCTCTTGGGGCAAATCCGGCAACAACGGCGGCACCGTTACCCTGAACCTCACCAACCAACAAGCAAAAGGCGACATCGTCGTCGATTCCATCTCCAGCCTCACCATGAGCCTAAAGAACAGTTCCTCCTTCACCGACGCCATCAATTCCGACAACACCGGCGAAGTTAACCTCACTCTCGACGCCTCCAGTTCTCTCACCCTTACCGCCGACACTTACCTCACCTCCCTCACCAACGCCGACTCCACCAACAGCAACATCCACCTAAATGGTCACAAACTCTACGTAAACGGCGTCGAGCTTACCAAATAATCCACCACTAGAAAATAGGCGCCCATCCCCAGCGCCTATTTTTAACTCACGATTATATCTTCTTCCGCATCTTCCTTACCAAATCTTTCGTCTCCTCATCCACCCGATACGAATCGCAAATCTTCGAAATCGTTTTATTAAATGTCCAAACCGGCAACTTAGAACTCATCATATATCCAATCGTCGCCGTCGGATACTTGATAAAGCAGTCGCAAAGCAACCACGCAACCCCCATCCGTATATAATATTCTTCACGTTCCGCCAAACCATCCACTCGGTCAAAAATCACATTCAGCCACTCCGGTTCAATATAAGCACTCTTCAGAAGCACCAACCCCACTCTCACCGCAAATTCCCCAGACTTGTCCGAAAGCAACCCATCAACTTTCGTTTCAAAAAACTCCGTCCGTTTCTTCTGAATCTTCTTCGCCACACCAGAGCAAAAAGTATCGCAAGTACACCAATTATCGATATAAGAAATCTGCGAATCAAACCAAGATCCACCATGAAGACGCTCACGCGGAACCAACATTTCCTCATACGACAACCGACAAATCATCATTCCTCTCGCCAGCACCTCCTCAATCGCCACCGGCTCTGCCGTCAAAATCTCCTCAACCTTCTCTCGAGGTACCTCCGCCACAATCCTCCGAATCTGTGGAATCCGCACGCCAATAAACGGCCGCTCGCAAGGAATTCCCTTCATACTAAATTCGCGATATTCATCATCCGCCAACTCCGCCAACCTCCGCCTCAGCTCCTTATAGTCGCACACTTCACTCATATCCCCATTATACCCCAAATACGCTATATATAATATATATTGTATTTTTTCGATTTAAACTATCTTATGCTAGAACAACCTTCCACTCTCTCCAGCATCAGTGTTCTTAAGCTCCACATATTCCAACATATCTCTTACACTCGCATTTCGCTTCCGCCAATCATAGAACATCTTATCGGGCAGCATCGCATAGTGCCATGTTATCCCCTCTCGCTTATCCGCCTCTAATGTATTAATCTTCTCCACCCATCGCACCGCTGCGCGCTTCTTCCTCACCACATTCGGCTGCGACGTTTGATTCTGTGCCTTCGTCTCCACCAAATAGCAATCACTCCCCATTCTCACCACGAAATCCGGAATATACTCCGCCGGCATCCCATCGTCACGAATATACCTAAATCGCGCAAAAGTATGCCGATTCTCTATCACTTTACAAAACGCATCCACTTCTCCGTCTCGATCGCAAAATTCCATAAAATCTCGTTCGAAAATTCCTTTATTGCTCGGATATGGACACTTCTCATAAATACATTTCACCGGCTGGATACAATACTTCTCTCGCACAGTAATTTTATCTACACTCGAAAACGCCGTGAACACCACCTTCGTCTCACCCACCATCTCTATTTCTTCCTGTGCTTTAATAATCTGCGTCACAAGTTGCCCTTTAATATGATTCATTACATCATCAATTAATAATACCTTCCAGTTCTTCCCCTCCGCCGGATTCACTTCCTGTCTAAACAATCTATGTCGTATATATTTATCAATCGCCCCAGCGATTTCTACATTATCTACCATTAGTCCAGGATATCCACCCGCATTTTTGTTCCGCCCTAATTTGTCTAAAGGCGCATTCAGCTTTTCTACAATATGGTTAGTCAGCCTTCCAATATAGTCATTGTACGAAGACGAGCGAAATACGCCAGTCGTCACTTCGTAAAACCCAGCATTCACTCCGTTCTCCACGTTTTTATCAATCCAAGTCTCGCGGTCCGGTATCATTCTGATTAGTGATTCATACGGTACTCGGAAAGGCTCCAGCTTCTCGATATCAATCTTTATTTTCTTCATCTGCTTTGCAGCTTCGTCTATCACTAATGGCAATCTAAAATCATATTCTTCATAGTTCTCTTTCAACCCCACCGTCTCCAAATCACCCTTCACCACCGGTTCATTATTAGTACCGCCTTCTTCCCCCATCAAGCCTTCGCTAATCAAATCATCATAAAACTCCCTAAACTTCGGGTGTTCCACAATCGATAGCACATCAAAGTAGTTCTCTGCCGCTCTATGTTCCTGCATCGCCCGCCGGTTTTCCGCCTTCAACTCATCTATCTCTGGATTCCCTCGCCACATCAGCCGAAGCCCACGCCCAATCGTCTGCTCTAGCAAAATCCCAGACTCCGTACTCCGAAGTGGCACAATCACGCACACGTTATTTACGTCAAATCCTTCCCTCAGCATCAGTACCGAAATCACCACGCGCGGTTTTGTATGCTTATCCAGCGAGAATAACTTATGCCGAATTTCTTCCCATTCCTTTTCGCCGACTTCACCCTTCTTGTTACTATGAATCTCTAGATAGTCATCCTGGTCTAACCCTTCCAAATACAAGAAATTAGATACTAGCGGCACCACACTTGTATCTTCACACATAATCAGCATCTTCGGTTTCTTAGTCTCATCTACTTTAGCGAACTCATCTTCTAGCAGCTTCAGCTTCGCGAGCCCAGCTCGTATCATCTGCCTCTGACCTTCCGACAGTCCAACCACTTCACCAGCCGCATTTCTCTCCGCCCTAAAATCCAGCGCTTCTACCGCCAGCTCTTTCCTTTCCGACAGCCACAGCATCTTCACAAGCCCCCTTCGGATTGCCTCCTTCAACTCAAAATCCACTATGATATGTGGGAAATAAATCTTATTCTTGCCCTTCTGATTATATGGTGTCGCCGAAAAATCCACCTGAATCGCGCGCTTACCTTTGCCTACCGCAATATAGCGCAAGGCCTTCTGCCATTCTACCTCGTCTTTCTCGCCACCCTTTACATTATCGTGGATATGGTGCGCCTCGTCATTAATCATCATCAGATCCGGTAGTCGATGTAGAAACTCCAACTCTTTCTTCCCATTCAGCGAGTTATCCAAAGTATCCAAACTATTCCCCGCCGCTACTCCAGGCGACACCGGCAGCCTCCATCCATCTTCTATCCCCGGCTCATCCCCACTTTGTTCTTCCGCACCCATTAGTAGATGTTGGTTCGTAATCGCAATCAATCCGTCCCCCGTCACCTTCTCGCCAATTTCTTTTTTCGCCGCTACACTACTTTGTAGGAACCCATAAAACTCACTCCGGTATTCCTCCGGCAAAAACAAATCCTCCTGGACCTTAATATCACAAGTCTCAAAATCTCGTTCTTCGCTACCATCGCGCCGTTTGCCCAGAAACGCATCGAGCAGGCGCTCATACACGATAACCCCCGGAGCAATAATGAGGAAATTCTTCGTAAAATTCCCCTCTTCCTCATGTCGCGCGTTCAAATACTGCCAAATCACCAGTGCTTCAAACACCCAAGTTTTACCCGTACCAGTCGCCATCTTCACACAGTACTTCGGTATGCTATAAATATCTTCATGGAGTTGCTCAATTCCAAAACCTTTAGTCAATAGCAAACTCGGCGCCAAATCCACATATACATCGCCAATCTTATCTTTTTTCAAAACTTCGTGAATATATATAATATTCAGTATCGCTTGTCTCTGCCCGATATGGAAATTTACCTCTCGCATATCCGCATACGCATCGTCAAACCAATACGTCAGCAGATTCCGCGTGGTCGGAGTCACACTATCCATAAAGCTCCCGTCCTCCCACGCCGCATTGGCCCTATCAGTTACCACCTTCGCAAATTCTAGTGGCGCTATATTACTACTCATTTCCTACCTCCATGATTACTTCGCTTTCAAAGCCAAATACATCTACCGCCCTCACCGCTACATATCCCGTATCACCTAGCGGTAAAGTTACTTTGTTAATTACATGGAGCGGGTCTCCGTCATTTTCAGTATTATTCCGATAATCCTGCCATGTACTTTTAAAGAAGTTCCCATCAAAACTCGGGTCCACCGACCAGTATTCGATTAATGCCAACGGGTCATTAGCTACCACTTCATTTAATTTTTCCTTGTTTTTTGCATCAAGTGGCAACGCGTCTGTTGATAATAACACATAATTATCAAGCTCAATCGTCACTTGTCCATCTTTAACAATAGGGTCTTTAACCGTCAAATACTGTAAAGAAGAAAATCTAATCGGCGTTTTAACTGCGCCATCAGAATCTACTGCTACCTGACTACTTAATTTTTTATAAGATGCCTTGCTCTTTAATTGATCCAATAAATCCGCTGGTATTACTTCTACGCTTATAATTCCATCCTTATATGCCTTCACGGTGTCAAGATACGCCCCAATATCACTTCGAAAATTCCACCCTAGCACCGTCACCTTATTCCATCCGCCCTGGAAGGTGTTCATTTCGTCGAGCGCCCGGTTAATCGTATTTGGCGAGACGATTTCCGAAGGCGACACTACATAGATTAATCTCTTGGTATTTTTAATGCGACCGAGATTATGACTCGGATTCTCCTCGTCCCGAAACGGCATCGCACCATATAGATTTAGTACTACACTATTCAAATCCCGAATTCTAAATTTACTACCAAAATTCGTACTCATCTGCTCGCGCTGATAATCACCTATTGATTGGTAGAAGAACTCTTTCGCATCGTTATCAATAAATCGTTTCCGCATTATCATTGTCGCCGGCTTACCAATGTCCGAAGTAATCCATTTTCTTCCCAACTTCTCTGCCACTGCTGCCGTCGTCCCAGACCCGCCAAAGAAGTCTGCCACAATCGAACCTTCGTTGGACATTCCCTTTATTACTCTTTCAAGTAATTTTTCGGATTTTTGAGTTGGATACTTGATACTCTTACTTTCAAACGAAGCCGGTTTTAATAACAATTCTGGCTCATCCCACCAATCCTCGGGATACTTTCCCAGAGGATTAAACGATGCAACCAAATCTGGATTTCCCGTAGTGAAACCGGTATGCCTCCCCTCATTTTTCAATGTTGACTCCTTATATGGCTTTCTTACTGAATCTATATTCCAGATAAAACCTCTTGGCGTTTTACTATAAATATAAATAGTATCATGTTTGTTCGCATATCCTTTCATGCCGGGCGAACTTGGTCCAGTATACGCCCATATTATCTCATTCACCATACACTCTCTTCCAAAAATCTCATCAAGAATAACTTTAATATAGGCATTAATATGCCAATCGATATGAAAATACAAAACACCCCTTTCACTCAGTAGCTCCTTCATCAACACCAACCTCGGATACATATATTTCAGATACGCAATCGTGCCTTTGATTTCCTCCCCATCAATCGTCGTACTCCAAGTATCCGCATAGGCGAATTGCTCCAAGACTGTCGACTTACTATCAATATTCGCTCCAGGCAGTTCAATCTTCGTTCGATAATCCGCCTTACTATCATACGGCGGATCGATATATATTAAGTCAATCTGCCCCCGCATACTCGGCAATCCTGTCGCAGAGTCGCCCGCAAGCAGTGCTTGCATCACTAGCAAGTTATCGCCGTATACCAAGCGGTTCGTCCAAGCCGGGCTCACGTTATATCCCGCCGCCCCTAGCACCGCCGACCCTAAGTTTTTCTGTTTGCGGTTTTTATTCGGCTGTACCAGCTCATTAGTTTGTAATGTTATTCGCGACGCATTAGATAGCCCATCGAGAATACGATTGGCTTCTTTGCGCCCTTCACTTACTACTTTCGGAAGTAGTTCAATAAGGCTGCTCATAATGTAGGTTCCAATTACTTATGGTTTATAGTTTCTGGTAGTCGCAAGCTACTAAACGAAATGTAGCCCGCAATCTACCGGTTGGAACCTACAATCTACTGCATTTCTACAGAAAACCATAGCCGATAATTACGAGCTACATTTTATTTTCTGTAACAAATGCAGATAAATATCTTTTGTTAAATTGTAGGTTCCACTTTAATTATATCACACGGAAACCTACAAATACATCGCATATTCCACTACACTATTCAATGCAATATCAGTATTGAAGCTTTCACAAAAACATTCTTGTTTACTTGACAAACCTCATCATAAGCGCTATCATCAAAAATAGGAGAGCATAGCTCCAGGAACTATGCTCCAAGGTTGGTGTTGAATCGCTAAATTAGCGATTCAACTTTTTTCTTCGGCTTCCTCGCCGTACCGAGAGTTTTACGGTTATTTGAATTCGCCATAGCGAAAACTTTATTCCCATCTGCCTCCTTTCCGAGCTTCTGGCGCATCTGGAATAGCGGTTTACTGAAGCTCCACACCCGCACGAACCGCTATGGCAGTTCCCGCTACTTTGTGCGTCATTAAACCCCAAAGCCAACCCGTACCAATATCTAACACACCCGACTATATTTTTCAACCCCCATCCATAGCTTATGCTAAATTAATAGGCTCGGTAGTCACTGTATCCGTCTTTTGTTTTCCGCCATTATCCATGCCTACCATATCACAATCCCCTTCCTAATCCTCATCAGTAAAATTCTTCGCCGATTGTATTTTAAAATTTTTACATGCTCTTCCGGCAGCATGCTTCCCTTCGCCTCGTTGCAAGCCTTGTGCGCCAGCTGATAATTCTCCAACACGTTCTTTCCACCTTTCGCTATCGGGATAATATGATCTATTGTTAGCTCGTCCAAACTTTTAATCTTTCGTCCGCAAATCGCACAGCGCCTACCGTCCCGCCACAGTAGCTCCAACTTTGCTTTTGTATTCGCTCGACTCGTTTTCGTCGTCATTCCACTAACCTCCTCGTCGCTATCCCGTCAACCCTCGTCACTATTTCATCAATTCTTGCTATTATTCCGTCAACCCCTATCGTCATCTCCCCCTCCCCAGCCCCGCTGCGACTTCTTCGAATTTCTCCGCCCCCGGCATTATATCTCGCATTCTTCGCGCCAAAACTTGCTCCGAGACCCTAAAGAATTTTTGCACGCCATATAATATATTTTTAAATTCTTCATGCCCTCTATTCCAACAATTCCTCGCAAAACTCCCATCAAATTCTCTATTTAATACCCCGATCAAAACATTCTCAGGCGCCAGCAAACATCCCGCAAAACAGTTCGCCTGCGACTCCACATAGCCACAATCATACCCCGACGCTAGACCTTGCCACTCCTCAAAGCTCTCCGTGCGACTAGAAAAGAATTCCCGATGCAGTATATAATGTCCTAGTTCATGCGCCACGCTAAACCTATATCTCGCTCCCCCATCCAAGTACCTCGAACTATCGACATAAATCGTCTTAAAATCGACCGCCGTGTAAGCCTCCACCTCGAGCTCCTCACGCAGTCCTTGTACCGGCACAATCGCTATCCCCAAATAATCACAAATCGCTTCCACGTCAATAGGGAAATCTCCATCCCAACACTCATCGAGAAGCGTTTCCGCCCTCTGCACTATCTCATCTCTACCAAGATATGGAATCTGACCACCTTCACCTAAATAAACCATATACTATTCCTCCTCTCCAGATTTCTTTATCAGTTCCAGCAATCTTTTCAATTTCTCCTCACTCATCTCTCTATCGCGCAAAGCCCGATAAAACGCTGGTAAAACTTTCGCGACCCTCTCGTCGTCATGCAAGTCCTCCGGCAGCTCGTTACGCGCTACCGCCGCGAGATCCATAAAATCCTGCCATTCGTCCGACCACTCAATAATCCCTAGAACAGCAGCCAGCCTCGCTAACTTATCACCATCCTTCGGCGGTAGCATCACCCCATTCTCTAATCTCGACACATACGCCAAATCCAACCCCGACTGCTTCGCAAACTCCCGCACCGTCCCTATCTCCATCCGTTTTTTCTTAAACAGCTCATGGAATTTCATATTACCTCTTGTTGATTAACTTATACAACATATTCTACACCCGTTGTACCGAAAAGTCAACACCTAAATGCCCCAAACTAAAACAGATACTTAGCAAAGCGAGAGGGACAACGGAACAAAGCGTACCAAACATACACTGAATGAATAGCGCATTCCTTAACGCAGTTAAGCATCCTAATAGTTAATTTCTTTAATTATTTAGCGTACTCTATCGCCCGCGTCTCTCGGATCACATTCACCTTAATCACACCAGGATACGACATCGTCGCCTCAATCTTATTCGCGATGTCCCGCGCCAGCTTCAATGCCGAAAGATCGTCAATCTGTTTTGGCTCTACAATCACTCGAATTTCACGCCCAGCCGATATTGCATAGGCCTTGTCAATTCCAGGGAACGAAGTCGCAATATTCTCTAAATCACGCATTCTCTCTGCGAAATTCTCTGCCGAAATATTCCTAGCTCCTGGTCGCGCTGCACTCATTGCGTCGCAAATCTTCACAATAATCGCTTCTGGCGTAGTCGGTTCAATATCATCATGGTGAGCCGCCATCGCATGCACCACCGCATCGTTCATCCCATACTTCTTTGCCAACTCCGCCCCAATCTCCGCATGTTTCCCTTCAATCTTATGTGTTACTGCTTTGCCCACATCGTGAAGCAAAGCCGCTGTCTTTGCTACTCGTTTATCCGCACCAATTTCTTCTGCGATCATCCCCGCCACATGCGCCATCTCAATCGAATGCAAAAGCACATTCTGTCCATACGAAGTTCGGAATTTTAACTCACCAAGAAGATGCAATATCTCTCGCGGTATCCCCACTACCCCAACTTCTCGCGCCGCATCTTCACCAGCTCGCACCACCTCCTTTTCAATCTCGCGCTCCGCCTTCGTCACTGCTTCTTCTATCGAAGATGGGTTGATTCGCCCGTCCTTCATTAGCCTCTCAAGCGCATACCGCGCCACCTGCCGCCGAATCGGATCAAATGACGATAGTACTACCATCCCAGGCGTATCATCCACCAATATATCCACGCCTGTCGCACGTTGCAAAGCTTGTATATTCCGCCCCTCCTTACCAATAATCCGTCCCTTCATATCATCATCAGGTAACTTCAATGCCGTAATCGTTCTATCAGCCGTCACCTCAGATGACATTCGTTCCATCGCCGTAAGAAGCATCGCCTGAGCCGTTTCGTCTATCTCATGTTTAATTTCCTTCTGTTCCTTCACAACCAATCCAGCTAAATCTTGCTTAATATCATTCTCTGTCATTTTCATCAACTTCTCTCGCGCTTCTGTCTTAGATAGCCCCGCGATCTTTTCTAGTTTCTCATGCTGTTTTGCTCGTATCTCACGCACTTCATTTTTGAGCTCCTCAAGCTCCTTCTCTTCCTTATTCAACTTCTCCGACTTTTTTTCTAACTGATCGAGTTTCGCATCCAGAGTATTCTCACGCTCAGCTAACCTATTCTCAGTCCGCTTCCACTCACGCCGCCGCTCGCTCTCTTCAGCCTGATTCTTCTCCGTCACCTTCGAAGCTTCCTTTTTAGCTGACAATACAATATCCGATGCCTCCCTTTTTGCTTTCCTTACCAAATCCTCAGCTTTATCTTTCCCCCCATTCTCATTTTTTTTGTTATACGCAAAAATTCCACCCGCCCCAGCAGCTATACCCACTACGGCGGCAATTATCGGAATCACTATTTCCATATTACCTTTCTAATTGTTTTTGTCGATATCTTTCTCATACCAACGGGTTAACAAATAACATCAAATTATAATATTCCACTCTTATTATACCATACAACGCCACTCATGCTTGCATTTTTCTTCCCAAAAATATAAACTGGAATTGATAATATATTAAGTGGAGGTTATTCATAGTGGGATATTTAGAAGAAATGCTGGTTAGAAACGGCGTAATATATCACGCACCCGACGGTTCAAGCTCATATATAGAGGGTAGCTTACTATCAAATTCGCTTTGCGTTCGCAATTCGTCCGGCTGGGTCACTCACCGCATCGAACGCGCTTCAAACGGCGTCGATCTCATCGTTCGCAATACCTCTACTGGTCTCGTCGAGACAAGAGTCAGAGTATAATTAACCCCAAAATCCTCTTTTCTTTGCACCTCGGAATTCTTCCAAAAGCTCTTTTTGCTTCTTTGATAAATTCTTCGGTGTTTCCACAATCACAGTCACAATATGTGGCCCCCTATCTCCATCATCACGAAACGGCACTCCATGCCCCGACAATTTAAACGGCGTCCCCGACTGCGTCCCTGCCGGCACTTTCATTGTTACAGTCCCATCTACCGTTTCCACCTCAATCTCACAACCAAGCGCTGCATCTACCATATTAATATGTTCTTCCGATAATATAATCGCCCCCTCTCGCGTCAGATGTTTATGCGGTTTCACTCTTACTCTCACATATAAATCTCCTGGCTCCGTACCACCTTCCGGCGCCGGTCCGCCTTTCCCGCGCAAACGAATCGACATTCCATCATCTATTCCAGCCGGAATCTTTACTTTCATGCTCTTTCCGTCAACCGTCACCGACTCTGTCGTCCCGAAAATCGCCTCCTCGAAAGTCAACGTCACATTAGTCTGATAATCAGCTCCTCTTCGTGGTCTTCTAGCACCCCCTCCACCAAATCCAAAAATACTCCCAAGTATATCATCAAACGCCCCACCGCCACCAAAGTCAAAGTTGAACGTCTGACCATTGAAGTTAAATGCGCCACCTTGCCCAAACGGATTCCCGGCACCTCCGCCAAACGGATTACCACCAGCTCCTCCTACACCAGCATGTCCGAACTGATCATATCGTGCCCGTTTTTGCTTATCTGATAGCACATCGTGCGCTTCATTAATTTCCTTGAATTTAGCCTCTGCCTCTTTATCGCCAGGGTTCTTATCGGGATGATACTTCACCGCAAGCTTCCTGTAAGCTTTCTTGATTTCATCATCAGATGCCGATTTCGACACCCCGAGAACTTCGTAATAATCTCTTTTGCTTGCCATAATATATATTATATATCATTAGCACTCCAAATGCAAGAGTGCTAAATAACGAACCGCCCACCGCGTTTCGTTTTTTAATCTTCTCCCACTATTTAATTATTTTACATTAGGGTTTGTCGTAATCAAACTCTCTTCTGTTTCCGACGCAATAATCTGTATATGCACATGATTTTGCCCAGCAAAGAATAATCCTTGTCCCACTGGGAAATTCGACAATCGTCTCTTCTCTTCTTCTGTCAGCTTGAACACGTCCGACAGCACATCCACCGCCGAAGCCGATTGCTTTAGCAACAGTTGCATCGATGAGTTTGCCACAATCGCCCTTCCCATTTTCGACCCCATGAAGTCCTCCACATCCTGCGAAATCGTTGTCAGCCCCAAATAATACTTCCTTGCTCGTTTCGCTAAGGAGAATAAGAAATTCGCTGAATCCTCGTATTTCATTAATTGCCACGCCTCGTCCACAATCAAAAGTCGCTTCTTCTGCTCTGCTCGCACAATATTCCAAATATGCGACAGTACAATATACATCGCCACCGGCCGAAGCTCATCCTCAAGGTCCCGAATATTAAACACCACCATCTGGTTATTGATATCAATATTTGACTGCTGCGAGAAAATCCCCGCAAAGGTCCCCGTAGTATATTTACGAAGCCGCTGCGCCAACTGTGGTCCTGTCCCCTCCATATGCAACAATGTATCATACAAATTCGCAATCGTCGGCGGAGTCGACTGATGCGTCAACGGATCCGACGTAATCCCAGCCCTGGCATAAGTATCAATCAAAGCCTGATCCAGATCAGCCTCCTCATTTGCCGTCAACGCTGGTACCACTTGTCCCGAAGCTGATACTTGATTGCCGCCAAGCATCAAACGGAACAACCCATGCAGAGTCACCAAATTCGCTCTAAGCGCATCCCCAGCGTCCTCCGCATCTACTACCTTAGGCAAATCAAACGGATTAATCCTCACATCTGAATTTAGCGACAACCTCACATATGCCCCACCTACCGCATCACACAACTTCTGATATTCATTTTCTGGATCGATAATCAAAATCTCCGCCCCAATCATCATCGACCGAAGCGCTTCCAGTTTCACAGTAAACGATTTACCTGCACCCGATTTCGCAAATACCACCATATTTGCATTTTCAAGCGAGAATCTATCAAATATCACCAAACCATTATTGTGCATATTCACGCCATACAATATCCCCTTGTCTTGCGTCAAATCCGCCGAAGTAAACGGAAATGAAGTTGATATTGCACCAGTATTCATATTACGTCGAATCTGCAGTTGATCTGTACACTGCGGCATAATCGAGTTTAGCCCCTGCTCCTGCTGAGAATTCGCCACTTTCGAAAACACCATCTGCTGACCAAATATCGTCTCAATCTTTTGCTGCACAAATTTCATCTCATCAAGAGAATCCGCCCACAACGTAACATACAGCCCGAACCGGAAAAATCTCTCCGCCCCCACCTGCAACTGATCACGTAGCTCCTCCGCATCCGTAATCGCCGCCTCTAGCTCCGGATCACGCACCTTTCCCTTTTCCATATTCAAATTCATCGAAGCCTCAAGCTGAGTCACTTTAGTTCTCAAATTCTTCATTACCACCGCCGACTCCACCGGATAAATATACATTGATACATCTATTACCTCATCGATATTAATAATCGGCGAAAGCCATCCCGTATATAACGACCGTGGGTAACCATATATGTACAATGTTCGCCCATATTTATTTCCTAACCTAAAGTAATCCGAATGAATCTCAATCGACGATGGCGAAATCAAATCTCTCAGCGTATTAGTTCCTTGCTCAAACGCTTGCTGGACTTCCGCCGCTTCCATCGCCTCTGCTTGCGCCGCAATCTCCGCTGGGGTCAATCTCTTCTTTCTAGCCATTTTGTACCTCTTTCTCTCCTTTTCTTACATACATTGTCGCAAGCTTAGAAAAATCCACCAACGGCTCTCTCACAGCTGTGTCAGGATTGTTAAAGTTATAGTACAATTCCGCCAATTCTCTTGTATTTAGCCGTACCGAATGTATCCCAATCTGGAACAACCCCGAAATCACCGAATCCACCCGATTAGTTAATTCTGATAAAGCTTTATCATAAGTCGCCCTGTCAATTTTTGTCACATCTGGCGCCTTAGCTTTCGAGAAAGATTTAAAGAAATTTTTAGTCTGTTGTAAAACTTTCTCCGCATCTGCTGAAGTATAATAAGGAATCACAATGAAAAACGATTTATCCATAATATTTGCCTCTTGCGACAATATATCAATAAAATTAATATAGTCATCCATCAAGACGCCAAGCAACATATTATCATTATTTCGCCTAATCTCAGATAATTTTTCAATATAAGGTCCAATATCCACTCGTTGTGAACGTATTAATATCTGCGTTGTAAACTTTAATGAATTCAAAAAATTCTGGTACGAATATTCCACACCCTCTCGCTCCACATCACTCATAAGATCAAAGTTAATCGATTTACATGCCACCACGGCACGAAAAGAACCGTCCTTCATAATCACCACATTATCCCGAAGTTCCGAAATCAACAACGTAGCCTGTGTCGAAGTCGGCACCTCCTTATTCGGTGAAACTGGCGACATCTGTTGCGCCGCCATCGCCGCCGAACCGATGCTCTGTTGTTGCCCCGGCATTATCATTTGTGGCGCACCCTGCACCATCCCCTGCTGGGCGGCCATCATATTTTGTTCAGTTGGATAGTTTTGTTGCGGATTCATATTTTAGTGCAGCGAGATAAATACTTCGCCTTCATCCTTTCTATTTATACGATTAGCTTCCTTCGCAATTGTCGCAACCGAAAAATCGGCATTATTTGCTAATTCTATTATACCCGCTTTTGGCGGAGTTGGGGAAACTTTTTCTGTCGGCTTTGTCACTACACGATTGGACTTTTCCACAGGTTTTTCCACCACTGGCGCACCCGGCATCACTACCGCTGAAGATTCAAAATTCGGTCCACTCTCCACTTTACCAGCACTAGTACCTATTTCCCCTCGAGCAGTTGGCATATCCTCAAACTTCTTCCGTATCGTTGGCGGTTCTCCACCCATATCGAGCTGCTCATTCTTTTTGATTGCATTCCTCATCTCGCGCAACACTTCCTCATGCCTCTCATTTTCATCTCGCGCAATTGTATTCTCCAGATTGCTAAAGTGACCCGTTTCAAACATATCAGCCGTAGCATTAGCCTCTGCCAGCAAATCCTCGCGCATCGGATTTGTCCCCGCCCCCTTTATCGCATATCCACCTGTGTCCACAATGTCCACCAAAAAAGACAATCTATGCGTTGCTTCTTCCCCAGTAATATCCCTAGCACGCTTGTCATCCACAATCTTTGGCGCCGTAATCTTAATTGTAGACTCGCTCTGTCCCGGTGTCCACAATCGCTTTCGCGGCTTCAAGTAATACGACACTATCGCCGCCAAATACGTCTCCATCGGCTGGTCTTTCTTTAAGGGCAACGCCAACGCCACCAGCAACAATATCGGTGGCAACGGTATAATCGCAAGCAGTGGGAACAATTGAAAAAGCGCCACAGCCAATGCCAACAACCCTGCTGCAATCAAAAGATACACGAACTGCCGAAAACTAAACGGCCCAATTAACTTATCATCCGCCTCAACATCCTGAGGCACTTTATACTGCGCCATATAACTACATTATACCATAAGCAATGGCGAACGACCACTAATAATTATTCGGATCTTGCAACAACGACTGTAGATATTCCATCAAGGTGTAGTCATCAGCATTTGGATTCGCTCTATGAAAATCTTCGTATTTTTTCAAAATCACATCAGCTACACTGCGAAGCTCGCCCTTCACCCACGCTACTGACTCTTCATAGAATCTCCCGTCTTCAACTCCGTTCCATGAATCGTAAATACCCCGAACCACAGTTGCAAAATATGCTCTCTCTCCTCTTCCAAATCCCCCCGCAATAACATTATCCTCTGAGTTCGGATCCGCCGCTACCGTTGCTGTAAATTCACTTCTTTTTTGCTTATCAGCTGACTTTAAATAATCATTAATTGCCACTTCATTATCAAGATCGAGCCAACCACGCAACCAGTCTTTTGCATTATTCGCCGCACCAGACCGTCGCGTTCTATAAATCTGCTCCAGTTTGCCAGTACTACCCAATATCTCTCGCATCTGTGCCCCAGCTTTTTCCATCTTTAGCTTATTGACATCAGCCTTACGTTTTTTCTGCGCCGTTTCGCCATCCTCATCGCCATACCTCGTCTGAATTTCCGCAACCTCTGCATCAAACGCCGCCTTCTCATCCGGATGTTTATCAAAATATTCCGCAGTCAGGTGCTCCATCATCGCATCACGATAATCCGAACGCATACCCAAAATTTGTGAAGGCGTCTGATCCTTTACGTATTTCAAAGTTTTCTCCCGGAAGTATCTCTCCGCTCTTTCGCTACCCGCCAAATCACCACCCTCGCCCCATCTTGGTTCACCATCCAACCCATACCCGGTCAAGAAGCTTACCGCATTTTTCATTTGTTCGCTACCAGACAGATACTTCAAGCTTGCCGATATAAATGCCGGACCAATCGCACTTTCAATCTCGCTTCTCTTCGCAAAATATGCTTCCTCATCCAACTTCTTATCTTTCGTATAAGCGTTCTTCAGCATATCGTCTAGATTTGAAAATGCCGTTCTCTCCACATTATCAAGCGAAGTACCTTCAAGTAACACCGCGGCAGCTCTTTTCGACTTACCAGTCTTTCTCTTAGTTGGCTCACCTTGTTCCCAATCATCATACTCACCAGTAATATATTCGTTCAAAGTCACTTGTTCATTCTGACGTTTATTTTTATTATAAACTTGTGCCGTCTCAAGATTTATGTACTTACCAAATCTACGCAAGAACGGGTCGCTATCTTTCACTTCGAACATCAAGAAACTCGCCAAAGCCTGAGATGCATGTGTACCCAATCTTACGCCCTCAGCACTATTCAATACATTTTCAAGCTGCTTACGTACCATATCTGTATCACCGCGCTGGTTCAATATTCGAAGTCCCGGCAAAATTGCATCAATATAATTAGAAGCCCCAGATAAAGTAGTAAGCTCGGACAGCCTAAGGTCCACGTCCTTAGTCGGAGGAGTTAGCTCGAAATACTTCTGATATTTCGTCTCAATAATCTTCTTTTGCGTATCATACCCGTGCGCCGCACTAGCCGCCACATATTGAACATCCACCACGTCACCCTCCATAATCTTCTTCATCGCTCCATAACGCGCTTCCGCCGCTATCCTGTCATCAATATTGTGCATTTTGTAAGTTGTGTCCAGCTCAAGCTCGCCGGTCTTTTCATTTTTAGTATACTTATTCTCCGCATCAAAATGCGCATTAATCGCATCTTCAAACCTCTTATGTCTCCCCATCGCATTATCGTATTCAATCCGTTCACCCCTTACACTCTCTGCAAATAACGCATCCGCCGCCTTTACATTTTTCACGTCAAGTTTATCCAATCTCGCTCTCTGTGCTGTACCTTCAGCTGCCAAATATCCCAACCCTTTATTCATATTATTCTTATGCCGAGCAATCACTACCTGATTCTCCATGCTTTCAGCCTGAGCCCTATAAGCACGTTCACCCTTTCGACTTGGTGCGCCATACGCACCGCTGCCCTTATACATCGACTCCACATAACGTCTCATACCGCGTTCTTTTATTCTCTGAGCGTGTTCATTCATCTCCGCCTCTCTCGCTATTCTACGACCAGCCAGGAACCCCATCAATGCCATCGACGGTGTATACGCCCTCCCAGATGCCAAATGTCGCTGTTTCGACAACTGCCGATGCGAATCCGCCCACGCTCTACTTCTCGACGTCGCCCCCGAAGCAAGCCCATGCATCTTCGAATAAATTCCACCGAGAAACGTTCCGCTCATCTTCATCAAACTCACCGAGAAAAACAGCGGGAATATTTGCACTGCAATTCCCAGTATCACGCCAAATCCACTCGTCGCACTCATCATTATTGCAAACCCGGCCAGGCTAGACGCTCCGAATAATATCGCGAAGAGTGGATAAAATGTCAGCATTTTTATCAAAAGCTGTTTCCATTTCTTAAATAACCCATCCGTATTCGGCAATATACACGCCACAAACGCAAGTGGCGCCACCATAATCAACATCACCACTACAGCCTGCCTTAGCGCAATCATAAACAACCCCATCGCCACCGCCACTGCCGCCCCTAGCGCCACCGGTATCAACATCCATATCATTCCAGACTCAAAAGCAATTACCCCAGCCCCCACCGCTAGCGCGCTTCCCCCAATCGTCCAACGATACACCGACCCCATCGAAACCGTCATCTCGCTAGAGCTAGCCACCGTCTGCTCCATCGTTTTAAATAGCCCAGTTATCCCATTTCCCACCACATTCGACACATCCACTGCCAGCGAACATATCAAGAAACTCAAATTCACCATAATCGCCGTCACAATCAACTTCGGCAACGCCTTCTTTATCCCGTAATTCGATATCCCAAACCCCGTAATTTGCGAGTAAATCACCACTATCAAAAATATAATAAACACCACATTCGTAATCGTTAAACAATATTTCCAAATCTCATATATCGGCGAACCATCTTCCGCTGAAATCGGGTTAATCGTCAAAAATTTTTCCACCTGACCATATAAGAAATCCACCCCTTCCGCCAGCTTACCTGTTACTGGACACACCAACCACCCAATTGCCCCCAAGTTGCTCTTACACCCATCACCATTCGAACTTTTGTCCTCGTCGTTTTGCGTCTCCGCATCAGTCTCGGTGCTTTGCCCATTCTGAGTTTCCCCCGACCCCACTACAGCCACATTGCTTTCTTCCGGCAAAGCATACGCTTGCCCAGCGCCAACCACTCCCCCAATCAACCCAGCTAGCAGCCCCATGATAGCAAAAAAACACCCAAAAACCATCTTCTTCAAAACATTTTTTGATTGTTTCTTCACTATCATATCTTTATTGCGCCTCCCTTTTATTTTAAAACTAGCCGAAACTAGCCCATTTTTAGGCGTAATCTAATTATAGCACGCATAAGCTTTTTTGTCAAGAGTAAATACCCCTTATTCGCCAAGTAGTCAACAATATGGTTATGTTTAATAATGCTCCCATCAATTTTCTATTTTAATTAGACTTTTTGCTGTTTTAATGGTAGAATAAAAATATGTTTAAGAAAATTCTGACTATTTTTACTACAGTTGTACTCATCTCAGTTACATCCTTGAGTTTCCTTAATAATCCTACCTACGCCGATGACTCTTATTTTAAAGGCCGCACAGGCAACAGCTGTCAAGGATTCCTTGGTCTCACCTCCTGGGACTGCGGTGTCGACATCCATGATGAAGTTTCTTTAAAAGCCGGCATCTGGCAAATCGTCACCAATATCTCTATCGACCTCACCATTATCGCCGCTTACCTAGTCTTAGGATACGTCATCTATGGCGGTTACTTATATATGCTTTCACGTGGCGACCCCGGCAAGACCGCCACCGGCAAGAAAGCCCTCACACAAGCCTTTATTGGCCTAGCCATCGTACTTCTAGCCAACATAGCCATGTCCACCATTCGTTTTATTCTCTTGGGCAGCGCCGGCGTATTGGCTGAAAATTGTGTAACTTCCGAGTGTGTCAACCCCACCACCCTCGTCTCTAGTGGCATCCAGTGGATTATCGCCGTAGCTGGCATCGTCTGCGCCATCTTTGTAGTTTATGGCGGCATCTCCTACCTCACTTCAGCTGGCGACCCCAGTAAACTCCAGAGAGCCAAGCACACTATTATGTATGCCCTCATCGGTCTTGTCATCGTAGCTCTCGCGGAAATTATCACCGCCTTCGTCACCAATCTTATCAATAATTCCACTAGTTTTACTAACGAAACAATCATAGCAAAGGAGCTCAACATCCATGAAATCAACTCTTAAAACACTAATATTCAGCCTTGCAGTAACGCTCGGATTCGGCACCACTCTTCTGTGTCTACCTACATTTGCTGCCGATATATCTTGCAATGACACAAGTATTCCACAAGAAGTCAGAACCGCTGCCGGTTGCGACGGTAATTCCGACGACCTCCGCGGTGTTGCCATCAACATAATCAACGGTATCATCTTCGTCATCGGCATAGTAGCCGTCATATTCATCATCTATGGGGGCATTCAATACATGACCTCCGCCGGTGACCCCAGCAAGACCCAGAAGGCCAAGCACACCATCATGTACGCAGTCATCGGTCTCGTAATCGTCGCGCTCGCTTATGCCATTGTTAACTTTGTTATCCATATCATCTATAATAAAAATTAATATCAAGTATTGCTTTTTCACCCAAAAAGTTATACAATAACCTTAAGTAAACAAAAGGAATAAACATGAAAGATATTCTTATCACTCTAGCTGCAAAAGGCACGAAGCCAGGCACAAGCCAAGATACTGGCGGAATTAACCCAGTCCCGGGTGGAGACACGCTACAAGGCAATATTATTAATATTATTAATGGCATTATCGCAGTCCTAGGTCTTGTAGCAGTAGTAGTCATTATCTTTGGCGGCGTTCAATACATGACCTCTACGGGCGACGCCGGCAAAGTCAAGAAAGCCAAAGACACTATTCTTTATGGAGTCATCGGCTTAGTTATTTGCGTTTTGGCATTCGCAATCGTTAACTTCATCATTGCCAACGTTATTGGATAAAACTAAAACTACCATAATAAATATCTCCCCCCAAGGGAGATATTTTTCACCAATTACGTCATCCATCACCACAACCCCATCAATAAACCACCCTCACCAGGTGGTCTATTGAATTAGTAACCGCAACGGATCAAAATCGCTACTGAATTGCAATCTTCTTTGGCGCCTCAGTCTTTTCTTTCTCAAATGTAATTGTGAGTACCCCATCCTTAAGCTCAGCTTTCACGCTATTCTCATCCTCGCGAACCTGCACCGGCAATGCAATCGTCCGTGAAAACTCACCCCAATAACATTCCTGAATATGCCACCGCGTCGTCTGTTCGTCTTCCCCGCCCGACAAAACACCCGAAATAGTCAAGATATTATCGGAAATACTAACATCGAGATCAGATTTTGAGATACCAGCAGTACGCGCTTTTACCACTAGCTTATCGGCGGTTTCATAGACATCTACTGCTAGCTGCCCTGGAAAATCGTCGGTATTTTCCCACTCATCTTCGACCGGTTCGCTTGGTGCCTGAGGAGCTTCCTCTACCATTGTCGTCTCATCGACACCCACCGGAGCCACGAGTTCTTCGTCTCCGCCGAGGAACGCAGCAGCCAGGTCATCCTCCATCAGCAAATCGTCACTATTTGTACGAGCCATATTTCCTCCACTTATATTGTTATGCTTTATTATAAACCATATTTATAGTAAAATCAAGAGGAATATGCCAAATATTGTAAATATTACAACATTTTTTAACCCACTAGACCTCGTCGCTCCACACTCCTGTAGGGGTTGCGGAACGCTGGGGAGCATCTTATGCAATCGTTGTAAAAATAACATAATATCCACGCATTCCTTCATTTGCCCTAACTGCAAAGCAATTAACAAAGCCAGCGACTGCCCACATTGCCAAGACTTACCACCCATCCATACCCTCGGCGAGCGCAGCGGCGTTCTAGACATTCTCATTCGTAACCTCAAGTTCGAATCCGTCCGTACGGCCGCCATTCCTCTCGCTGACGCCGTACATCATATCCTCCCAGAATACGACACGCCAGTCGCTATCGTTCCCCTCCCCACCATCAGTAAACATATCCGCACCCGCGGCCTCGACCATACCCGGCTCATCGCTAAACACCTCATCAAGTTCCGTCCTAATTTTCATTTAACTAAAGCCCTCACCAGAGCCAAAGACACCATTCAGGTCGGCTCTAGTCGTGAATCACGCCTCTCTCAAGCCTCCTCCGCCTACAAAATCAACCCCAACTTCACCTTCGATCCTCATACTACCTATATCTTATTAGATGACGTCTGGACTACCGGCGCCAGCGTTCGAGCCGCCATCGAAAAACTCCAGCAAGCTGGAGCCTCCCAAATCGAAGTAATCGTCTTAACCATTAGTAGATTGAATTAATACCGCTGTATCATTATCATCGTCTGAACTAGGAAGTGCAGATATCACGAAATTCACAATCGCAAACGCCAAGAACGCAATCACCAACCCGATAATAGCATAAAGTACTGTATTCTTTGCATCTGTTACTTTTTTCGCATCACCACCTGAAATTACATACTTTATACCACCGATAATCAACATCACTACAGCGATAATCCCTACTATGTATAGAATCGTATTCGTCACTTGCTTAAATACACCAGTGTCCCCAAACAAATTCTCCGGACATCCATCACAACGCGCTGCTTCCGCCCCCTCCTGCAAAGTTAAAGCCGACACCTCCGGCATCGCCACAGCACCAACAATCGCAATCATTAATACCACTGGTAACAAATATCTCAAATACTTTTTCATGCCCCAATTATACCACAACCCTTCTTTTTTGTCTATTTTCTTAATCTCAGATCATCCACAACCTTCGTAATCAAACTCATCTCACCTGTCACTTTCTCCATCTCCAATTGTTCGTTAATTGCCTTTCTTGAATTAGGCGGCTCAAAAATATCATTACCATCATTTATTCCCACAAGCATTTGGCTTCGCGCAAAATACACACTAACTTTATCATTATGTTGCTCACCCAGCTTTTCTATATTCTCTATAAAAACAGGATTTAAAATATAAAAAGCTTCAAATTCGTCCTCTGCCTGCACAACGAATCGTTTATTAAAACTCTCAGATTCCGTTTTAACAACTTTCAGTCCCTTGCCAGTCTTCGGATTAACATAATAAGTTGGTATTTTTTTATGTGCCATTACCATCCGGTACTTAAATTCTTTAGGGAAATCAAATACCAAGAATCGGCCCTTAAATATCGTTCTATAATGTTTATTTCCTCTATCATCCCTGTATTCCTTTTGAATATGTACATCAGCCTGCATAAAATTGACACCATTGTATTTACCCCGCGTCAAATCATTCGAAGAATACCTATCACCAGTATCTATCATACCAGTTAGCGATAAAATCTGTCTATCCAGCCCAGCATTATGTCTATAATCCAAATCAGTCACAAAACTCGCCAATTGTTTCTCTACAAAATATCCTTTATACACCTTTCTGTAATTATATAGCTCATCCTTAACTAAAATTCCAGTTAACCCATCGATCAGAAAAACAACCGACATTGCAATCATCGCTCCCGCTACCACCAATGACCCATCTATACCTAGCACCCTCACCCCAGTCAAATAAGCCAATCCGACAGCCAAGACAAGACCACCACAAATCACCGCAAACAATTTCCACCGCACTTTACGAAGCTTCATTACATATGCTTGTCGAGCGTTCTCTACATCTTCAAATTTCATACCATTCCATTATACAACCGACAACAAAAAACGCCAAGATGGCGCCCTTCAGTCCGAATGGCGGAGGGTGGGAGATTCGCACCGAACACAATGAGGTACAAGTCTCGCTTTTTGTGCAATTCCGCCAGGAATTGACGGAGGGTGGGAGATTCGATTCGAAGAACGAATCTCGCTTTTTGTGCAATTCCGTTAGGAATTGGCGGGCGTTGGCAGAACTTAATTCGCAACCCCACTAAATACATTATACCACTAAGCAACTTCAATGTCGAACTCATGAAAGTGATACTGGACAGACACGGCGTCGTTGCATAATGTAACCTTAAACCCCGTGCGCGAAGCGCCCCCCCCTCGCCCCCCGCTACTCGCGTGCGCGAAGCGCACCGCGTAAGTCGTAATGTAACCAGACCTTCGAGTTCTACTAGACAGGCTATTACTCCCCATTTTCGTGAGCTCATGGGGTGGTAGAGCCCCCTACGCGTATAGAGACATAGCACCAATCCATTGGTGCGTGTCTCGCCAATCCAATATCCCCTGAAACTTTTACCGTAAACAGAGGTGGCGGAATGATATAATAGGGTTATGGTATGCTTTGACCCCCGCTCGGTTCCACAAAAGGAGTTGGCGGCGGAAAGAAAAAAGCCGCCCGCCAAACCCAAACGCCCACTGCAAGTCAGTGAGGAGGTTCATTCTTTAGTCTCACAGTTAGCACAAGACAGGAATCTCAGTATGGAGCAGGTGGTGGCGAAAGCCGTTATCAATGAGGCAAAAGCCGCCCTCAACACCCCTGATGGCGACAGACAGAGACTCTACTTTTCTTTAGCTAAGAACGCAGAGAATGAGCTTAGAGAGCGGTATGTGGGCGAGAAGTCGAGACGTTCAGCCCAAATGAGACGTATCAACGACCAGAGACGGAAGAAATCCGCCACCCCCGCCCCCACTTCTTCTTTTAGTCCTACACTACGCCATCGTCCTATCAGCCAATACAATGGTTACCCCGTAGAATATCGTTACGGATTCGCCGTCCCCAAGCCCCCACCATCTTCCTACCCTACTTACTATCACGATTAGTAGGTACCATTCAGTAAGTCAACATCTAAGTCAAGATACTACACACATCTTTTTAGTCTGAAATACGATAAATATACTCGTAAAGGTGGAGCTGAGTCTGAAACTTTTAGTGGTTGATAGTGGACATTATCAAGGAGACCATTATTAGCGAAATTACTAGACAAATACCATAGGTTCTGGTAAAATCTTTCATCTCTTGTTCCACAAACTTTTTATACTTCTTATCTTTTATCTTTTCAATTTCCTTGTTGATTGAACTGTGTGCAATGAGAACCCAGAGAATCCCGATTCCGACAATCCCGTTCGCAATCCCCCAGCCTATCCCACTAAATTTCTCTTTCGCTTTGATTTTGCTCTTTACGCTGACTGTAAAAGCAACAGCTACAATTATTGATATTATTAGTCCCAAGGACTGGACTATCAGACTAGTATCGTCCATCTTCTCTCCTTTCCTTACTTAATGAAATCGTGTGGATTTTTATAATCACTAAGTATACCTCATCACATTTATTATGATTACAACTAGAAGTTTTATCCCAAAACAGATTGCGTAAGTTTTTACAAAATCGCTCATTTGCCTCTTGGCATATTTTTTATACTTTTTGTCTTTTATCTCGTCAATCCTTTTGTTCATATAACTGCAAGCTACTATTGTAACTATAAGCCCCACTACGCCCAGCCCGACGATTGCATTTGCTAAAGCCCAACCTATTCCACTAAATTCTTTTTTCTGTTTGATTTTGTTTCTTACGCTTTTAACAAATCCAAGTGCGACAGCTATTATTACCGCAATACCGATGACAACGACCGCAACATTGTAGTCTTTGAATACATTCTGAGACCAAAAATTTTGTTGCGGTTGCTGGGTTTCTTGGGCTATAGTGGTGGTTTTTTCTGGCACAATGGAGACGTTCGTCGTATCAGAGGTACGCTTGGCAGCCGCCTCCCTACCCAAACGGTCTAAAGTTTTATTCATAATGCTAACAGTATATGGATTAATTTCAGTATTCGGAATGGTAGGAGCCCACACGTACTCCCATTCTAGGTACTCTTCACTCTCCTTAAACCAACTAGGGATATGAGAAATAACGCCATTGCCATCCTGTTCAACAAAAGGATAAATGTAGTGTTGACCACTCTCCGTTACGTAAATAGGTAAATTCATAGTGACGGATTCTTTTATTAGTGGGTCGTCACCTTTGACAGTAAAAGTATTTCCATTCTGGTCAGTGTATTTATACCATGCGTTTGGGTCGTATACCATACTACTTCTTCTTTACTTTTTTATTCTTGCTATAATTCTTTTCGTCATTATTCATTTTCTTTCGATTTTTAATTGCTTTTACAATCAAATCAATAATGATTGCTATAGGTAGTAATATCAAGAATTTCATAAAGTCATATCCAAGATTTCCGGACGCTATTCCAAATTGAAGAATTGTTTCCATTAAAATCCTTTCTTAAATAAAATGACACCGCGTGAACGGTGTTGAAGTCGTTTTTTACGCAACAGAGGGCACGTTGTCCCTTTGGCGTCACACGGTGTCATCTCAAACAACGTGCGACACAAGCGTTTCCGCTTTGTTGCGTTTTATCGACTTCAACAGCTACCATTATATCACGAATGAGCTTATTTGTAAACACACGAGAAGTATGTTATAATATGCCAAAGAGTTACTATGGCATTAAATACCAAACAGCAAATTGAGTTAGGTAATAACCTATTAGACGAATTCCATCGGTTAGATAAGGAAATAACCGATTGGGGTCTTCTGCAATATGGCGATAACCGTGCCATACTTATCCACGACATAGAGTTTTTTAATGGGCAATCAGAAAAATATATTGATAGGCTACAAGATAGCATAGACAGTAAAACCATACATTTTAAAAGCCGGCAACGCGAATACGTAAACGACTACGAGATTGGAAGTCCAAAACTAAATAATTTTTATTCATATGGCATTACCATCGAACAAATAGTGAAGAAGCTCAAAACCCTTAAAGATGGTTCATCAAAAAACCAACCAAAACAGGACGGTAAATTTCACTATATTGTCAAAGACAGAGTACTTTATAGAGATAGCAACGAGCTTCGTATCCGTTCGCAGTTTTTTAAAAGTGAATCAATATTTGAAGTCGTATTTGAAAATGCGCCAGAGTGGGTACCAGCTATAGAAATAGGTGATAGACAAGAAGAAAAAAGTGGACAAGCTGGCGATATTGATAATGAACCATACAAATGGATACGACCAGCTTGCACCAGACTTAACAAAAAAATCCGATGCCGATTCGAGATAGAATTTGACTTACTTGAAAAGGGAGAACAACAAGTAAGGCTTAACCCAAAAGCAATGTAGCCCCGACAATAATCGGTAATAATATTATTGCCGTGCACTACCGACCACCTATGCCATACTCTACGTATGACTTTTAATCGGCAAAATAATCCTAATAAAAAAGTAGCGGCAAACGCCGACCCACTTTTGACACTTGCTGATTTACTTATGAAGATTGACCAACGAGAAAAAATAGTACCGATACCTGATACAAATAAAGGCGAGTCTAAGTTATGATAGATACCGTTAAGATAAGGATAAACAACCCCCAAATATCTCCCGATATCTATGATGACTTCGAGCCATCAGCAAAAGACCTATTTGAACCACCTTACGCTAAATTTAAAAGTTGCACCACCCGAAAACTCAACCCATCCAGAGAAGATGAATTTTACGGTATTTACTTACCGCGTATCACACTCTACAAAGCCATTCGCAAAGGTGGTTATGCAATGTGGTTAGACATTGAATTCTCTGCCCCGAAAATCCTGTTTGGTAACAACTTTGAAGAACTAACTAATGAAGACTTCATACCATTATGCTGCAAATTATCAGAAAAACTAGACTATATGGGTTTAAAACTGAGCCCCACCGAAATTGCTAATACATCCGTTCAAACAATACACTATGGCAAAAACATCACAACGGGCTATACTCTAGCCAGAGATGTTATAGCTGATATCTCAAAGGTCGATATTAAAACCGTAGAAGATTTTGAGACAAAAGATTACGGCAATGGTGGTACCTCTCTCTATTTCCACACATTAAAGCACGGCGTGATTTTTTACGACAAGAAAGCAGAGTTGAAACAATCAAAAAGAAAAAACCATGGTCTGATTGAAAAAGATTATTACTGCCAATCTACGCTCCTCGACGACCGCGCCCCACCAAATCCATTCGAGGTCGTTCGCATGGAAGCCCGTTATATCGGTAGACCTCAAATAAAAAAACTAGCCTCAAATATAGGGCTAGATTTACCAGATGATTTCAGATTTGCAGACCTGTTTTCATCTAGTATATCACAAAAGGTTTTGCTTTACGAGTTCGAAAAAATCAAACGCGGTATCTTTTCGTTTGCCGACAGTAACACTTCAGATTTAGCAGAGTTTATCCAACAAATACGTCTCCAAAACCCAACCATTTCGCAAAGAACCCTCATCAATGCCATCGCGTTACATGCACTATCGCAGCAATACAGTGGTCGAGAAATCCGTAGCATACTAGGGTTTGACAATAATCAATGGTCACGGTTCAAGCATAGCGTCATGGACATAAAATACGAGCAGAGGGTAACGAACGGATTTGACATTTTAGAACAAAACCTAATATCTTTTACCCCTGTTAGACTCACGTAGTAACTTAAACTCAGAAAGGAAAAATGCTATAATGGGTAACATGAAACATACTGGTAATATCCACCAGAATAAAAACAATTCACCACTCTCGCTAAAACCTAAAGGGATAATCTTTGCCCGTGCCTCAACCGACCGACAAGAGAAAGAGGGGTTATCCCTAGAAGAAATCCAGCTCCCAAAAATGCGGGAGTATGCCGAAGAAAAAGACATTGAAATCGTAGCGGAATACGCCATCGGTGAAACAGGTGGTGGATACAAGGAACGAAAGAAGTTCAACGAGATGGTGGACTTCCTAAAGAAGCATAAAGAAGTTACAGAGGTAGTAGCTTTTCGCGTTGACCGTATCACTAGGAATTTCCGCGACGCTGTCCTGATAGATAGTTTACGCACGGAATATGACAAGCGTATACACTGTGTAGACGAACGGTTAATCTTGCACCGAGACAGCCCCGCTAGAGATTTATCATTGCTCAATATGAAAGTGTTTATAGCCCAAGAGTATTTAAACCGCGTTAGAGAGGACGGCAATAACACGAAGTATAGTAAGCTGGAACATGGCGAACTACCGTGGGGCGCACCATACGGCTACGAGTATAAGGTTGTCAGTGAGAGACCACAGGTAAGAACCGTGGTACCAAAAGAACCAGAAGCCACTATCGTCAAAGAGCTTCACTCACTCTATTCGACTGGAGCTTATTCCTGTTCCTCTCTAGCAAAAACTATGAACAAAAATCGCGGAACGCACTTTGTTAAAAGCCGTATCCACGAACTTCTAACCGATAAATTCTACATCGGCTATATTCTTGATAAGAAAACTGGCGTTCTGTACCCGCACAGATACGAAACCATTATCGATGAAGACGTGTTTGAAAGAAACCAAGATATCCTACTAGGACACAGTAACCGCCGTCGACGCTACTATGGCATTCCATCGGCATATAGAGGGCTTATAACCTGTGCTGATTGCGGTTGCACCATTACGCCTGAGTTCAAGACGAAGAAACAAAAGAATGGCAACGTCCATCATTATCGGTATTACCATTGCAGCAATGGTAAAGGTGCACATGATAGACTCATAAGCATGCCAGAAAGCCTAATCGATGAGAAGATAAAAGAAGTCCTACACGGTTTACATATCCCTAGGGAGCGCGTTGAGAGGTTAAGAAAAGAAATCGACGAAGCCCACAGAGCCAAAAATGAATTCTACAATGCACAAGCTGATGAAATATCAGTTGAGCGCAAAAAACTTTCGAACCGCCAGCAACGAGCCTACGATATGCTAATGGATGGGAGTATTACTCCAGAACAATATAACGAAAACAACAAGCGATACGAAGCGGAACTGGCGCAATTACAGCGTAAAGCAAAGCGGTTAGACAATGCAGAGGAATACTTTTATAGGACAGTTGGCTATCTGATAGCCCTATTCAGCAACGCAGAAAGGATATTTGATGTTGCCGACGAAGACGAGAAACGACAAATCGTCAGTTTACTACTTTCGAACCTCCAATTACGAGGAAAAGAGCTAACTTTTACCCTTAAAAAACCGTTTGACGAGCTATTTTCTACGTCAAACGTTCGTGATGGCGGAGGGTGGGAGATTCGAACTCCCGCTCCAGATCACTCCAGACTAACGATTTAGCAAACCGTCCCCTTCAGCCACTTGGGTAACCCTCCGTTACCTCCATTCTATCACACTTTCCCATTTTTATGCAAACTATGTTATAATTAGTTTATGGCAAAAACATCTCAACCCGTTTCATGGGAAGCCGAAGAATACCTTACACACGAGCACAACACTTGGTGGTATATTGGTTTATTCGTTGTTGGCACAGCCCTATGCGCACTCTCTGTCTTCCTCCGCTGGTGGACTTTCCTAATTCTCGTCATTCTCAGCATCGTAGCAATTCTTATTTCCGTCTTTAGACCCCCTCGTCGCATTAAATATTCCCTCACTTCAGAAGGGCTCATGGAAGACAGCAAGCTTCATCCATTCAGCGATTTTAAAGCCTTCGGTATCCTTAAGGAATACTCTCATTTCTCCGCCGTACTCATCCCCAAGAAACGCTTCAGTCTCAGCGTCAAAGTCTATTTCCCAGAAGGCAGCGGCGAAGCCATCGTAGATTTTCTCGGCGCTCGCCTCCCCATGGAAGAAGTCAAGCTAGATTTCTTAGATAAAATCGTAAATTTCTTGCGTATTTAAAAATCTGTGCTATAATAGACATAAGTATTAAATAAATAAGGTGGGCATACAATGGACCAAAATCAAACCGTAGATAATGATCTACAAAAAGCTATTGACGATATCACTAACAAAACCAGCATCGACCCTGTTTTTTCAGACCCGGTCGCTGCCCCTTCCTCAGTCCCCGAAGGAGATACAGGAGAGCTAGGCGAACCAGTCGGACCATTCCCGGCACCTGAACCTATCCCTGCTCCAGAACCAAAAGTCGAAGCCGTTATGCCAACTCCAGAGCCCATTGCTCCATTACAATCAATGGATATTCCAGAGCTCAATATGCCGGAGCTTGCCCCCGCCCCATCACCGATGCCAGCACCAGACTCTATCATGCCACCAACGTCGGCTCCAGCCCATGAGCATACATCATCCCCAGGCAGTTTGACTATGCATCAAGTCAAGGAAGCCGCTCTTCGCGACCTCGTACCCTTGCTCGACCGCCTCAGCATGTCCCCCACACAAAAATTCAACATCTACCGCAATATTTTCGAGAATCTTCGCGATTACACCGTCTTAGATTCAGCCTATCGCGCCGCCTCCGAAATTCCGAACGACCAAGAACGCGCCGAAGCCCTCCTCTACCTCGTTGAATCCATCGATAAGATGTAACTATACCATAGTAGCCGCAAAAATGGGGTTAAACTAATATCCCATCCCCATGTCTGATGGTGCCGACACTTTCTCTTCCGGTATCTCACAAATCAACGCCCCCATCGTAATCGCCGTCGCCGCAATCGAGGTTGCATTTTTCACGGCCTCTTTCGTCACCTTTGCCGGGTCAATCACTCCCGCTTTCTTAAGATCTACTAATCCTTCATCCGGAGTCATCACATTAATACCCATACCAGCCTTAGCGGACTCCACCTCCGCCAGCAACGCTTGCGAATTAAGACCTGCATTTTCCATAATATGCACGAACGGCGCCTTAAGGGCATTTTTTACAATCTTTGCACCTGCATCAGAATCATCAAGTCGAGCCGCCGCGTTCACCAGTGTCACTCCACCACCAGTCACAATACCCTCAGCTAGAGCTGCCTTAGTTGCAGCCACTGCATCATCTACGCGGAATTTCTTCTCATCAATCTCCGTTTCAGTAGCACCACCCACCTTAATCACAGCCACCTTACCAGATAACGCTGCTGCTCGCTTTTCAAACTCTTCCCGTTCATAATCCGACTTCGCATTTCCAGCAAACGTATGAATTAATTCAATCCTATTCTCTACCGCCTTTTTATCGCCTGCGCCCTTGATAATTGTAGTCTCATCTTTTGTAGCAATCACTTTCGCAGCTGACCCCAACACTTCGAGCCCTACTTCCTCAAGCTTTAGCCCCTTATCGGCCGATACCACTGTAGCATCCGTCAAAATCGCGATATCCTCCATGATTTCCTTACGCCTATCGCCAAACGCTGGAGCCTTAAGCACCAAAGAATTAAATACACCCTTCAATTTATTCAGCACAAGCAGCGACAGCGCCTCGCCTTCCACTTCTTCAGCGATAATTACCAAATCTTTCTTACCAGTCTGTGCAACTTTCTCGAGCAAAGGTAAAATATCCGAAGCTGCCGAGATTTTCTTATCGGTCACCAAGATTAATGGCTTTTCGAACACCGCCTCTTGGCGATTCACATCAGTCACAAAGAAAGGAGAGGAGTAACCCTTATCATACGAAAATCCTTCCACAATCTCTTGCTCCATCTCGAGACCTTGTCCAGCCTCCACTGTCACCACACCATCTTTGCCAATCTTTGAAATCACCTCAGCTATCAATTCGCCAATTTCAGCATCCCCAGCCGAAATAGTAGCCACTTCAGCCACCTTATTGGATTTTCCCTCAATTTTCTCTGCAGATTTATCAATCTCAGCTACAATTTCTGCGCCAGCTTTCTCAATCCCGCGTCGAAGCTCCATCGGATTTACCCCAGCCGCAATCAATTTGTTGGCTTCATTCAGGATATTATAAGTTAACACGGTCACAGTAGTCGTACCGTCACCCGCCACTTTGTTTAGCTTCTGCGCAGCCGTTTTAATCAATTTGGCCCCTACTGCTTCACCAAGTTTGTCTTCTTTATTTGGAAGCTCTACCGCTTCAGCCACAGTTACGCCATCATGAGTAATTACTGGTGCGCCATATTCTTTTTCAATAATTACATTTTTTCCCTTTGGCCCAAACGTCACCTTTACAGCGTCATATAATTGCTTTGCTCCAGACAGCACTTTTTCTCGCGCCTCTGCTTCATAATAAATTTTCTTTGCCATTTTTAATTCTCCTTTATTTTATTAATCTTCCACCTATTTTTTTACTTTTCCACAAGTTTTCCACAACTCTACAAAGTCGCCAGTATGTCCTCTTCTTTCAAAATTATATAATCAGCATCGTCCACTTTCACTTCAGTCGTCGAATACTCCTTATATACAATCTTGTCTCCTTTTTTCACTGACTTTACTTCTGGTCCCACGGATTCAACCAACGCATATGCCGGCTTCTCCTTAGCTTCCCCCAATAGTATTCCTGATTTTGTTTTCTCAAGCGGCTTTTCTACTACCGCCACTACTCTATCTTTTAATGGTTTTAGTGACATAGAATTTACTCCTTTTCTGCGCGCCGCACCCACACCCAATACGTACCGCGCTTTTCTCCTTTTCTACTCTCCATTATAACACAAAAATTAGCACTTGCAACCCCAGAGTGCTAATTTTCTCAGTTTATTCTAATAATTGCCATACTGGCAAAAACATCCCCTCTCATCCCCCACTCCTCCACTGCCTTCCCCACCCCAGGCAGCGCCGGATTCGTATAGTCATGTATCACTATTACCCCACCAGAAGCCATCCTCGGACCTACTAATCTCAATGAATCCCTAATCGATTCATACAAATCCCCGTCAAGAAACGCAAAAGCAATCCTCTCCGGCATATCATCTGGCCCAAGCTCTGAAAACCATGCTTTCTTTATTACTGGCACCGGCAACCCCGCCTTCAAGAATCGATTTTTTACTTCCCTCTTCGTCACGTATAATTCCCCCTTACGAAAATCCATCCCAAGCACAGATTCATCGACTCTGCCTTTCTCCGGCAACCCTTCAAATGAGTCATAGATCCACAACCTTTTTCGCCCAACCCTACTCTTATTGATTTCCACCCCTTTCTCACCATTTTTCCACGAGTTTTCCACAGCTTTGTCAACAGAGTTATCCACAACCGCACCTCTATTATAATCCCGCAAAACCTCCGCCAACAACAATGACGTATCGCCCTTATAGCATCCCATTTCCACAAAATCCCCCTCAAGTGAGAGGGATTCTTGTGCAAGTCTTATAATTTTAGCAGTTTCTTCCTCTGAAACTTGCTCATTTTTCCACGGCATCAAGTAATTCCGCAGCCTTCTTTATCATATACGCTGCCTCATTAGTCGGAATAATATAGATTGGCTTCGAACCTTCTTCTGCAATATTCGTATATCCCTTCGACTTATCCATTTTCGCATCATTTTTTATCTTGAAGCCCATGAATTCCAATTTTCCAATTATCGAAGTTCTTACCGGAATTGACCGCTCACCAATCGTAGCAGTAAACACAATAGCATCTACACCACCCATCTTTGCTGCAAACTCACCGATTCGTCCAGCCACTCCATCAATAAACATATTGTATGCCGTAGCAGCCTCCACATTACCTTCCTCAGTTCCAGCAATAATTTCACGCATATCAGACGAACCAGCCAACGCCATCAATCCAGAAGCCTTATTAAGCACCTTTATTGCTTCAGCTGCGCCTAATTTATCACCAAGCAAAGCTCCAATCGTTGGGTCAATCGAACCGGTTCTCGTCGACGACATCAGTCCCTCAAGCGGCGTCTCACCCATCGATGTATAAGCAGGCTCGCCATCAATAAACCCAGTCACCGAACACCCTGAGCCCAAATGACATACTATCATCTTCTTTTCCAAAATCCCCAATTCCTTGATTCGACCCATCACATAACCGTATGACGAGCCATGTGCGCCCCAACGACCCAAATCAAATTCCTCAATGTATTCGTGCGGCAAAGCATACTCAGTATCTCGCCGCGACTCTCTAGTAAGCGCTTCCGAATCCGACATCGTCATCACTGGTACGCCCGGAAAAGCCGCTTGCGCATTCTTTACCCCCCGAATTGCTCCGGGTACATGTAACGGGTATGTCAATTTAGCTTTCTCGAGCTCCACAAAAGTCTCATCGTCCACAATATGATGTTGCGAGAAATATGTCCCCGCCGCCGGCGTCCTTACCAAAATCCCATCCAGCGGATGCGCTTCATTAATAAATCCTTCCTTTTCAAATATCGCCTTCGCTTCTTTGAATGCTTCATCCAGGGAATCCCAGCTCTTATCCAACTTCTCTTCCGAGCCATCTGCACGCGTCACCGTACATATGAACTTCTTCTTCCCATCTTCTTCAATTCCTTCAAAATAAAGCGAGCACACTTCATCCTCACCTTCGTAAAGCGAGAATTTTTCACTTGATGACCCTGAATTCAGAACCAAGAAAATTTTAGTAATATTTGTTGTTGCCATGATTAACTCCTTTATCAGCTCATTATAACACTTTTTTCAAATATTCACCAGTCGGAGTATCGGCCTTTCGCGCTAGCTCTTCTGGCGTACCCTCGGCACATACCAATCCACCCTTAATACCACCTTCTGGTCCCATATCTATTACCCAGTCCGCCGCTTTTATCACATGTAAGTTATGTTCAATTATAATCATCGAGTTTCCACCATCGACCAATCTATTCAGAATCATGAGTAGTCTCTTTACATCATCCGTATGCAGCCCCGTTGTCGGCTCATCTAAGATATACAAAGTCTTCCCCGTTGACCGTCGAGCAAGCTCCGTCGCAAGTTTAATCCGCTGCGCCTCCCCACCCGAAAACGTCGTCGCTGGCTGCCCTAGTTTAATATACCCTAACCCCACTTCCTGTATCGTTTTCAATTTCCCCACAATCGATGGTACATTAGCAAAAAAATCTACCGCCTCATCAATCGTCATATCAAGTACCTGAGAAATATCTTTTCCTTTGTATTTCACCTCTAGTGCCTCCGCATTATATCGTCGCCCATGGCATTTCGGACACGTTACATACACGTCAGGCAAGAAATGCATTTCGATCTTATTTACGCCATCACCCTGACAATGCTCGCATCTTCCACCCTTCACGTTGAACGAAAATCTCCCAGCTTTATATCCTCTCACTTCCGCTTCAGGTTGCGACGCAAACAATTCTCGAATTGCATTAAATACCCCAGTATAGGTCACTGGATTCGACCGTGGCGTCCGCCCAATCGGACTCTGATCAATCACAATCGCTTTGTTAATTAGTTCTATCCCGTCAATCCTATCATGAATACCCGATACAGTCTGCGCCCGGTGCAATCGCGCCAGCAGCTCATTTGCGAGTATTGAATTCACCAACGTCGATTTACCCGACCCACTCACGCCAGATACCACTGTCATCACTCCTAGCGGAAAATGTACATCAATATTCTTCAAGTTATTCTCTCGCGCCCCACGCACCACAAGCTCATACCCCTTCCGCACTTTTCGCCGTTTTTTTGGCACAGAGATCGTCTTTGACCCTGACAAATACTGCCCCGTGATTGATTCGGGGTTCGCCATCACTTCCTCCGGCGTTCCCGAGGCTACCAATCGCCCACCATGCGACCCAGCTCCTGGCCCTATATCTATAATATAATCCGATGCCAACATCGTATCTTCATCGTGCTCCACCACAAGTACCGTATTCTTCAAATCCCTCAAGTGTTTCAATGTCGCAATCAATTTATCATTGTCCCTCTGATGCAGCCCGATCGACGGTTCATCTAGCACATATAGTACCCCCTGAAGCCCCGACCCAATCTGTGTTGCAAGTCGTATTCTTTGCGCCTCCCCACCACTCAAAGTATTAGCCGCTCGTCCTAGCTCCAAATACCCCAATCCTACATCCTGCATAAATTTAACCCGCTCACGTATCTCCTTCAGAATCGGCGCTGCAATCATTGTCTCAGCTTCACCAAATTGCAAATCCTGTGATAAAACTTCAAGTGTCGCATCCACATCTAAATTACACATATCCATTATGTTCAAATCATGTACAGTCACCGCGAGCACTGCTGGCTTCAACCTCGATCCATGACATACCGGGCACTCCCGCACCCGCATAAATCTCTCGATATCATGCTTTGTAAATTCCGATGTCTTCGAATCATTGTACCTACGCTCCAGCGTCGGGATCACCCCCTCATAGGTGGTTTCGTATACCGTACCATCCGCAAATCTTCCAGATCCCGAAATTTTCATCTCATATTTTTCATCTCCCGTTCCATACAGTATCAAATGTCGAATCTCTTCCGTCAATTCCCCAATCGGTGTGTATATATTAAACCCATGCTTCGCCCCTACTCCCATCAAACGTTTCATCCACCAAGAATCCTGCTGGACTCTATTAAATGGTCTAATCCCGCCCTCCGAAATCGTCAAATTATTATTAAACACTAGCGCCGGGTCTATCTCCATCCGGGAGCCCAATCCCGTACAGGCCGGACACGCTCCATCCGGTGCATTAAAACTAAATAATCTCGGCGTTAGTTCCGGAATTAATTCATCCGGATGATCTGGGCATGCATATCGTTGCGAATAAGTCAGCACTTCCGAATTCGCCATGCCTATACCAGATTCTCCTACCGCCGTCGCGTTGTCAGTCACACGCAATAATTGTATAATACCCTGCCCCATCTCCAATGCTTGCTCAATAGAACCACTAATTCTAGTCCTTATTTCTGGACTAAGCACAAATCTATCCACTACTATTTCAATATCATGTCGCTCATTTTTATTAAGCTCTGGAAATTCATCTAGCGCATATATAATACCATCCACTCTTACACGCGAAAATCCCTTCGCTGCATATTGCTCCGGCACATGCTGGAATTCACCTTTCTTTGCCGACACAATCGGCGCAAGCAACATCAACTTTGCCCCCAGAGGCAGCTTCATCACCTCTTCTACGATATCCTCCGTCGACCGCCTCGACACCGGCTTATGACAAATCGGACAATGTGGCACTCCCACTCGCGCAAACAGAAGCCGGAGGTAATCATACACTTCCGTTACTGTCGCCACCGTCGAACGCGGATTTCGCGACGTGGATTTCTGATCAATCGATATCGCTGGACTAAGCCCCGTAATCGAATCCACATCTGGTTTATCCATAATTCCCAGAAACATTCTGGCATAAGACGACAACGATTCCACGTATCGCCTTTGCCCCTCCGCATAGATTGTATCAAATGCCAATGAAGACTTCCCGCTACCAGACAGCCCCGTTATAATCACCAATTTATCTCGCGGAATATCCACGTCCAAATCTTTCAAATTATTCTGTCTTGCCCCACGCACTCTTATCACATTTTCTCCACCAAAAATCTCCCCCTCAATCTTCCCGTGATTCATCTTATCGTCCATATACTACCTTCGCTCATAAAACCTTTATATTATACCGCAAAATCTACCTTTTGTCCATACTTAAGCTTGCGTTCATTAGTAAAATATGTTACAATATTGATAATCTATCACATTTTAAGGGAGGGTTCAGAATGATAGAAGTTCCTTTTTCCGTTATAGCAGGTTCGTCATTTGTTGTTAGCATTTTACTTCTAGTGTTGGGCATATATAAAGGCTTTCGAACCATCATCATCATCGGATTAATCATTTGTTCGATCTCGATAATATCCATCATAGGGGACATCAATATCCCCTACAAAGGAAGCTTCGCTTATCTCCGTACAGAAAGTACAACATCGAGAGCAGTCATTGAGCCATGGTTTCACGACGATAGCAAAATCACTACTGTAAAGTCCAAAAACCACCTCATTACTTATCCTACCAAACTCGTCGAAATCCACCCCACCACAGACGAACCTTACGAGACAACTACCATGTCACGACAGTTTTACAGTATTAAATGTGGTAAGATATATTTCACTGCACACAATTCATACATTATTACTGCTGTAGATATTTATCTACCACAATCTGTCATTCCGCCCCAGTCCTAGCGACTGGGGTTTTTCCTTCTGTCATTTTTATGGTAAAATTATAACAATGATTAACCACAAGTCCAAAGCAGCCCTTATCCATGAAAAATCGTCTTTAGCAACCCAGAAAGGTTTTCACGACATGCAAAATAAAATATCAATTATTGTGCCCGTCTATAATACCGCAAAATATCTTCCAGATTGTCTTGATTCCATAATCAACCAAACTTATCGAAATCTTGAAATCATTTTAGTCAATGACGGCTCCACAGACAATTCCCCAACAATCATCAAGCAGTATGCTGAAAAAGACAATCGCATCATCGTAATCAACCAAGAAAACTCAGGGCAATCCGTCGCCCGCAATGTCGGCATCACCAAAGCCACAGGCGATTATATTAGCTTTATTGATAGTGACGACAAGATTAAACCAAACTTTATCAAAGAATTACTTACAGCATACAATAGTACGGGCACCATTCTTTCCGTCTGCGGCATCCACTATAAACGCCTTAAGTCAAAGACAACAGAAGACGTTTATGTCAATCCTCTACGTCCTCGTCGCCCAAAAGAAAGTCATAAAGCATATATTCTTTATCTTCTCGCCATAGATGGTCGCATATATTCCTCTGTCAATAAACTCTACATCGCCAAAATTGCAAAAACAATCAGTTTCGACAAGAGCCTCAACTTCGCCGAAGATACCAAATTCGTCTTAGACTACCTTAATAAATCCAGAGGCGAAATATCTTTTATTCTTAAGCCTCTCTATATATATAACTTTGGCACCGAGACTAGCACCATGCGCATCGTTTCAACCGACTGGCGAAACTGGCAAACCTCATACAATAACCTCAAATCGTGGCTTGGCAAGAACCCAACCCTGAGCGAAAAATTCTGGCTCCGTTTAGTACGTCTTCGCTGGCGTATCTCCTTTATTCGTTCTAAACATCGCGCTAAACAATAAAATATGATAAAATATACTACATGAGTATTCCTCGCGTATTAAATCGCAAAAACCGCATCCTTTTAAAAGAGCTCACAAAGACGGATTTTAAACTCCGCTATCAGGGTTCCGTGCTTGGTTACCTCTGGGCCCTACTGCGCCCGTTATTAATGTTTGCTATTTTGTATGCGGTATTCGTCAAATTGCTTAAATTTGGCGGCGATATTCCCCATTATCCAGTGTATTTACTATGTGGTACGAGCATGTGGAATTTCTTTACAGAATGCACATCTCAAGGTATCCAGGCCATAGTTAATCGAGGTGATCTATTACGCAAAGTGAGCTTTCCTAAATACATCGTCGTGGTTTCGGCCACTTTAACCGCCGTTATTAACATGCTAATTAACCTAATAGTATTAATACTATTTGCCCTCATTAACGGCGTTACACCACATTTGGGTTGGCTATTGGCTATCCCCGCGATATTTGAAATATATGCACTATCCTTAGGTATAGCATTCCTCCTAGGCTCAATCAATGTAAAATATAGAGACATTACCTCAATTTGGGATGTACTCATGCAGGCACTATTCTACGCTATACCAATTATTTATCCCATATCAATGATAGCCGAAACTAGTACAACAGCCGCAAAAGTGATCCTTCTAAATCCCTTGGCTCAAGCGATACAAGACATCCGCTATAATCTAATATCAACGGAAACTATCACCACATGGTCGTATATTGACCACACTTTTATTGCATTTATTCCAATTTTTATCATCATACTATTGTTGATAATAAGTGCCTGTGTTTTTCGTAAAAAATCAAAATTCTTTGCGGAGGAAGTATAATGAAACGGCAAACTGGAACACGCCTAGAAACCAACACCCAAAACGACATCGCAATTAGCGTAAAGAATCTTCACAAAAGTTTTCATTTACCAACCGAACAATCTTTTGGGCTCAAACAAGCTTTTTTCAATAGATTACGTGGCATCAAAGGATATAAAGAGCAAAAAGTTCTTAAAGGCTTAAATTTTCAAATCAAGAAAGGTGAGTTTATCGGCATTGTAGGCCGCAACGGTTCCGGCAAATCTACCCTGCTCAAAATTCTTGCAGGTATTTATTACCCAGAAAAAGGAGAAATAATAGTTGACGGTAACCTAGTCCCATTCATCGAGCTAGGTGTAGGGTTCAATCCAGAACTTACAGGGCGCGAAAATGTATATTTAAACGGAGCGATGCTCGGTTTTTCAAACGAAGAAATGAATTCAATGTATAATGATATATGGGATTTTGCCGAATTGAAAGATTTCCAAGATCAAAAACTAAAGAATTATTCTTCCGGTATGCAAGTACGACTTGCATTTTCCATTGCAATTAGAGCCAAAGGTGATATTCTTCTATTAGATGAAGTATTGGCAGTTGGAGATGCAGCCTTCCAGCAAAAATGCAATGACTATTTCACCACGCTTAAATCGAGCAACCAAACAGTCGTCCTAGTTACTCACTCGATGGCAGATGTCCGCAAATTCTGCGATAGGGCAATACTCATAGAAAATGGACGAATACTCGAAGACGGAGATCCACAACAAATTGCCAACTCATACCTGAAATTACTCTCCTGAAGTTTTCTCTAATCCTATGACTTTGAGCATCTCAAACGCGATTTTTTCCCAAGTATTTTCATTGGCCTGCCTCAATAGCTCATCTTTTACATCGAATTTCTTATGCAACTTCAGACATTTTAAAAGTTTTTTTTCAAAATCATCATCATCTTTTGCAACATAAACATATTCATAACCCAAACATTCTTCTAAGTCTTTTGTGCACACAACAGGAACCCCAGCAGCCATATATTCATACAGCTTTATGGGAGACGTACTCCTCGCTATCTCACCAGGCAGAAATGGTATTATTGCGCAGTCAAAACACGCCGCATATGATGCCAATTCCGTTTGCTCCTTCACGCCAAGGTAGCACACATTATCCAAATTTAAATCCAACTTTTCGAGAGCGCCACCATAATCCGCACCTATAAAAACGAATAATAAATTCGGATTTTTCTTTGCCACTGTATGTATCAAATCAAAATCCAACCACGGAGCAATGGCCCCATAATACCCAACAATTTGTTTATTATCCAAATTTCTTTTTCTTAAGTCACTCGGCACTTTATTACCTAAAAAATTACGATAGTCAAAACTATCGACATTAACACCATTTTTAAAAACAAAAATCTTTTTTTGGGGCATAATCTCTTTCATTTGTTGAGCCAATCTTCTCGAAACTGCAAAAACAAATTCCGGTCTCAATGATGGTAATGCTCTTAATACTTCTTTTTGTTCCACCATCGCACCATTTGACAAGACCTCGTCTAATTCATCGATGCAATCATAAATAATCTTAAAGCCATTTTTTTTCAAAGACATTATATCTCCCAGCGGAATCTCAAATACATTATTGATAAACAAAAATTTTTTCGTTGAATTCATTTTATTAATATCAGACAAAAGAGAAAGGGAGCTAATTATATAAAAATTGCTCTTTTTTTGGGTTATCAACCTAGGCCACTCGTCAGGAGAATAATAAATTACTAATATGTCATCTCTGCTAGAAAAAATATTAGACAAATAATGTGAACGTTGAGGTAAAGGGACACCCCACCCAACACCACATATAACCAGGATCTTTTTATACTCACCCGATATTTTCCCTAGCATCGCAGCTTTATCTAATTTTGTTTTTCTTATTTTTTTTTTAAAAGGGGACGCTACTTTCGAAAAAAACCTACGCCGGAAAGACCCAATTGGTAATACCTTATTATAAATGTTCGCAGTTTTATTCGCAAACACAAAACGCCTAGAAGACAGGACATTCTTTAAAACTTGATTTTCTTTCTCTAGCTCCTTATTCCTATCTACGATTCTTTTTATTTGCTCACCCGAAATATCATCCATCATCCTCCTTATTCTCAACGCCGTTTTTCAATATAAGAACTATTACCATTGCCAACTATAGCGTCAACAATATATTTACTAGCAAATCCATCCCCATACGGATTTTTCGCCTTTGCCATTCTATTATAAGCAAATTTATCTGTTAATAATTTCCTAGCCTCCGCATATATTCTTTCCTCGTTCGTTCCTACCAATTTTAGCGTTCCGGCATCTACCCCCTCCGGACGCTCAGTGGTATCTCTTAATACTAGAACTGGTTTACCAAGCGAAGGAGCCTCCTCCTGTACGCCGCCACTATCCGACATAATCAAATAAGCTCGCTCCATATAATTATGAAAATCTAAGACATCAAGTGGCTCAATCAATCTCACGCGTTCACTATTCCCCAATATCTCCTGAGCCACAGCCTGTACCTTCGGATTAGAGTGAACAGGATATATCACCTTAACGTCAGAAAATTCGTCCACCACTCGCCTAATTGCAGAAAATATCTGGCGCATTGGTTCACCCAAATTTTCTCTCCTATGCGCAGTAACTAGAATCATCCTATCCCCACCAACCCAATCAAAATCAGAACACGTATAATCAGAAGTCACCGTAGTATTCAAGGCATCAATCGCAGTATTCCCAGTCACAAATACCCGCTGCCCTTTGTTCAGCACCCCGCCGATATTTTTTTTGCTTATTTCGGTTGGTGCAAAAAGATAATCAGCTATCCTATCTATTATTTGACGATTCATTTCTTCTGGAAATGGAGAATACTTATCAAAAGTCCTAAGCCCAGCTTCAACATGCCCAACTTTCTTCTGTTGATAAAATGCAGCCAATGCCGCCGCCATCGCAGTTGTAGTATCGCCATGCACTAACACCAAATCCGGGTTTTCTTTTTCGATAATATTTTCTATACCTTTTAATACTTCTGCAGTAATATAAGCCAAAGTTTGACCAGGCTTCATTATATTTAAATCATAATCCGGTCTAATTTTAAAAACCTCAAGTACCTGATCAAGCATATTGCGATGTTGTGCCGTTACACAAACAACTGATTCTATGCCATCACGAGACTCCAATTCTTTTACGACGGGAGCCATCTTAATTGCCTCTGGTCGCGTACCAAAAACAGATAAAATCTTCATACTCATACCTAAGTATTATATCACGATAGTTAATTATATGCTATAATATAACTCATGAATAACTATCCCAAAAAAGTTTCTTTTTTTACTACACTTTTGCATGCAGCAAAACCAAATTCGCTCTGCATAGTGGCACCTTACTACACAAAGGAAAAGATGTCTGATGGATATTTTCGACGAGTCATTTTTTCCGACACACTACTGAGCGAAGTCCCAAGATTTTTTCTAGACTTAGAAAATCCTTCCCCCAAAACAAAATTTACCAAAATAGATGATAAAAAAATAGTTGTTAATTTTTCACCAAACAAACTCGTTCGAAGAATTATACCCGCGATATTTTTTCTTTTTTGCCATAGAGCATATTATGAGTCAGTTTGGCAAGTACGTAAACCTTTCTTATACATACCATTTCTAAAAAATTACGTTGACGTACATGGAGCAGTGCCCGAAGAAGAATTCCTAGGCAAACGTTATCAGGCAGCCCAAACATATGGCGAAATAGAAGAAGCCACCGTTAAACACGCCGATCACCTTTTTTGTGTTTCAGAAGCAATGATGGAACATTTTCAAAAAAAATACGGAGAAAAGTTAAAAGCAAAAATGTCTATCCTTCCAATCATGGACAATCAAACTTTCGAAACGGCAAACTTTCCTCAAAAAAAATACAATAAAAAACCTCTAATAATATATGCCGGTGGTATATTCGAATGGCAAAACATTGAATTAATGCAAAAAACCATTAGCAACTGTGTCAATGACGCCAATTATCGAATCTATACTCCAACACCCGAAAAATTCTGGGCAACCTGGAAAGACTCCAAAAATCGTAAAAAAATCTATGTATCATCAGCTACTCCTAAATTTCTTTTTGAAACTGCATATCCGGCAGCAAATTACGGCTTCGCACTAAGAGACGACATAGTAGTAAACAGAGTTGCTTGTCCCACAAAAATCACTGAATATTTACGCTATGGCATCATCCCAATTTTAAAAACCGAAAAAGTCGGAGATTTCGTGTCTCTTGGCATGCAGTATCTATCACTAGAAGATGCAAACAATGGAAATTATTACGACGAAAAAAAATACAATGCAATAATAAACAATAATTACAATGTTCTCAAAAAATACGCAGCAATATGCAAGAAAGGCATCCGACAATTTAATAATATTATGGTGAAAGGAAAAAAACAAAATGTTGAACAAAATTAAATATCATACCAGAAATCTCATTATTGCCATCCTCTCAATACCATCCACCGTCATTGCAATTATTCGCTTCAAAGTAAGCTTCAGAAAACATAAAAATGATTCGGATACTAGCATAGGTTTGCTAGTCGACGAACTAAATAGTGGTGGACTTGAAAACATAGTGATGGGTCTATATAAGGGGTACAGGTCAAATAGTATCAATAGCTATATATTGATTACAAACAATAAAATTAGCAATTATATAGATGAACTGGAAGACGATCCACGACAGTTTCAAATTCTATACAGCAATAAAGCTCGCCTTTTAAATTATTGTCGCATTAACAAAATCTACACAATTCATTATCACTTTTCCACCTTCGCAATGCGACTAGTACATTCTTTAGGTATCAAAACTATCTACACAGTACATAATACATACGTATGGTTCACCCCAAAAATGTGGCGTAACCTCAAAAGAAATCTTAAAAAATGCGACCATATTGTAGCAGTTTCTGATTTTGCGAAAGAGTTTTTCGAAAAGAAAACTAATTTTAACAATATTATCACTATTAATAACGGGGTAGACATAGCTCAACTTAAAAAAAATCTAAATAACAACAAAAATGAACAAACCAAAGCACTATATAACATTAAACCAGACACCAAAGTTATAGCCATGGTCTCATCATTCTCAGAACAAAAGTATCACCTCTCCCTCATCGGTGCCATGGAGACCGCATTCAAAAAAAATCTATGTGACCATGAAAAAACTATGATCATCATGTGTGGACCAATTATCGATAAAATCATTTTTAAAAAAGTGCGGCAGGCCATAAAGAAATCCCCTTATTCAAAAAATTTTATAGTAGAAAAACCAATTAACCCCCCAGAAATCGGAGCATTCCTTCAGAATGTCCCCGACATCGTTGTCCTTCCATCACTATATGAAGGAGGAGTACCTCCATTACTAATAATAGAAGCTCTTATATGCAATAAGCCAGTCATTATGACAGATCTCAATATAAGCGATAGCCCATTTGCGAAATATATTCAAGTCGTGCCACAAGCATGTAATGATCTCTCAACATTAGACGTTAAAGGAATTCGGAAAATAGTATACTCTAAAAAATCATCCAACTGCAACGCTCTTGCAGTAACAATAAGCAAAGTTATTAACGACTCAAAAAAATACGCCCCTAATTTACCATCCAACATCCTCAGCGATCTAGACGTTCATACTATGACAAAAAAATATCTTTCGTTAATTAGATAATCGCGATTCTATTTTCTAATATTTAAAACTGTATCGTTTATTACTTTCTTCCATCGTTCTGTCCACACGTTCTTAGTAAACGCATTAACGCATATATTATGCCCATTCTTCCCCATTATATTTATTGTACCTTTATTATTGATCAGCTTTTCAATAGCATCCGACAAATCATCAGTGGTAGGGGAAATAAGCAACCCGTTATACCCGTCAATCACCAAATTGGGTAACCCACCTACATTTGTTGCAATCACAGCGCAACCCATCGCCATACTTTCAATACAAGAGAGCGAGGTCCCCTCACAATATCTAGTAGGTATCAATGCGACATCTGCCCCCTCATAAGCTTTTACCATATCACGCATATCGTATTCTACACGCTCAACATTATTTGGAAATTTATCCATTAAATCTTTCAGCGCCTTCTCACACCTTCCACTCTCGAACTGCCCCACGAATCTAACCGATACGCGATCTTTATACTTCGGTAATAGACGTTTAAATGCTCTTATTGTAATATCGGCCCCTCTAGCCTCGTATATTCTCCTTGGATATACAAAAACTACCTTATCAGAATCCTTCTCTTTTTCACAGTTCATTCCAAAACTTTTTTCATCGTAATAGTTTGGGATATATTCTTCTTTCATAGACAATACATAATCAATCGATCTCGTCCAATTTATAAAATTAGTATCAACACACACGCATTTTCGCACATTTTTTAAAGCATCTACTAAATCCCGATTCCTGTCATCATAATTATAATAGTTACGATTCCAATCTGCATCAAAATCCACACCATGGTTAATACCTATTACTGGTATATTCTTTATCTCACATGCGAGCTTAAATGGAGAAGCAATAACAAATTCACAGTCAGAACAATAATAATTGAAAATTTTTGAATCTTCTCTTACATCATATCTGTCTCCCTTCCCTACTCCAATAACGTCAATGCCTCTAAATTTCTTTTTAAACGGAACATTTGAGCACTGCAATATCTGAGGACTAAATCCCATCTCCTTCAGAATGCAAGCTAAATCATAGACATACCGCTCAGCGCCACCCTTATACACAATCTTCCCATCCCAATCATAAAAATTAAAATTAATAATACTCACTTTATTTTTTACTATTTTACGAACATCCCTTTCCCTCACCGTCGTATCACTGTCCATATCACCCCTACTCTCCCTGTCCTCCGGCAATACTACTCTGTTTTCAATCAATAATTGTTTCTTAGTTTTCTTCTTCAACAATTTATAAGCCGTATCAACAAAACAATCTGTCACAAAATAACGCTTAGACTTTAATTTATTCGCTAACTCGGTATTTTGCCAATTTAGATTATTTACCAAACCCTTCAGCCTATTGACTTCGCTCTTCAAAATAAGCTTATCGTTTTCTAGACGCGTTTTTTCATCATAAAGCTCAGAAAAATAAGAAACTTTCTTCATAACACCATCCTTTTCTTTCTAATAGTATATCACACTATCATACGTATTTAAACATCAAAAACCATTAATCTGAACAGTCGCACCACGATTCCCGTTCCAATATATTACACCATTTTCAAAAGTCTGATATGTTGTTCCATTAGAATCCTTCTGTTCACCACTAGTCGGATAACCTAAAACACCCCATTCAGTACCATAAGCTAAATACGCTTGGTATATCCCACCGGAAACATCATAAGCCCCAGTGGCGCTTGTCCAATAAATATTCCCGGTCGAAAAAGCTTGATAGCAACCAGATTTCACTAACCCACAAACCCCATCATTCTTTACCTCACCCAGTTTACTATTCTCACCTCCCAAAGAAATCCATCTATCTCTTGCGAAATTCGTAATCATCCAAGCCCCTGTATCACGTTTCCAATATATTACACCATTTTCAAAAGTCTGATATGTTGTTCCATTAGAATCCTTCTGTTCACCACTAGTCGGATAACCTAAAACACCCCATTCAGTACCATAAGCTAAATACGCTTGGTATATCC
>Ga0256405_10001019_pt1 | contig 83427 bp, 79 predicted proteins | sample RumenRJG_02DNA_FD_189096 | JGI IMG/M metagenome (GOLD analysis project Ga0256405, IMG submission 189096) | Bovine rumen microbial communities from Lethbridge, Alberta, Canada - RJG_02 | ecosystem: Host-associated > Mammals > Digestive system > Stomach > Rumen | place: Canada: Alberta... | reverse complement strand
ACACCCTTGTACAAAGGGATTGAGCCATGTTATATGTTGCTCAAACATATAACATACATATAACATACATGTTTTTGCGAAAGTTAAAGTTACGCAATATTCACGGGAATTTATCAGAATTGACTAACTTTGCAACAAAGTTTAATCACACAGACTAATACGAATATGAAAAAAGTCATTGTAATTGACAACCTGACGAATGAAGCATAAGGGAATTATCTGCGGCATTCTGGCAGCTGTCTGTTATGGAACCAACCCGTTCGGAGCCTTACCGCTTTACGAGGATGGTGTGAACACGTCGTCCGTACTCTTCTATCGTTTCTCCATGGCGGTGCTGATGCTGGCTGTGATGTTGCTTGTGGAGCGTAAATCATTCCGAATCAGCGGCAGAGAATTGAAGACGCTCGGCTCGCTCGGACTGCTCTTTGCTGCATCGAGCATCACATACTATCAGAGCTTTCGATTCATGGATGCCGGCATTGCCTCCACCATCCTGTTTGTCTATCCCGTGATGGTGGCTGTCATCATGGCTACATGCTTCAGGGAGAGGGTCACCGCTTCAACGGTTACGGCCATCATCCTTGCCTTAGCGGGCATAGGGTTGCTCTACAGAGGCGATGCAGGTGTGCCAATCAGTGCGACAGGTGTCCTTCTGGTTATGGTGTCATCGCTGACTTACGCCGTCTATATCGTGGTGGTTAATCAGTCGAGCATCCGCATGTCATCGTTGAAGCTTACGTTCTATGTCCTGCTGATATGTATGCTATCGTTGCTTGCCTATTCGTTCACCTCACCCGACTTGCATCTGATGTTGCCGCCGTCGCCGCGTGCATGGTTCTTTGCATGTTGGTTGGGTCTGGTGCCAACGGTTCTCTCGCTTGTATTGATGACCGTTTCCGTTCATGAAGTGGGCGCCACGCCTACTGCCATCATGGGAGCTTTGGAGCCATTGACGGCGGTAGCCATCGGCGTGATGGTCTTTGACGAATCGCTCACGTTCCGTCTCGTGGTCGGCATCGTGCTCATCCTTTCAGCCGTCCTGCTGATCGTACTGGGCAAGAACTTCCATCTGCGTACAATCAGCCATACGATAACCGTCATCGTCAGAAAGACCTGGCGATGGAAATCATAAACTGAAGCCAGAATACTTTATCATGTGATAATTACCTCCATGGTCGTTTTCTGGATGCCCAGTCCCATGCTCTCGTAGAAGTGGCGTGCGCTGTCGTTGCCCTCCCATACGTTGAGGGTGATATTATGGCAACCGATAGACTTGGCATAGTCATGGACATGCTCATACAGTGCTTTTCCTATGTGCTTGCCGCGTTCCGACTCGTCCACACAGATGTCATCAATATACAGCGTCTTGACATTCACCAGTAATCGGTGGTCTCTTACTTCATTGACCTGGCAGAACGCATGTCCCCGTATCTCTCCGTCGTCATAGACGAAGACGGGCTTGCTGTCGTCGGAGAGAAGCGTCTCCAGTTCTTGCTCGTTGTATTTGGTCGTGTTCGGTTTGAATAAATCGGGGCGTATCACATGATGCACCATATTGACCTGATGCAGCAATGCGATGATACCTTTGATGTCTTTTGTGTTTGCTTTCCTAATCATAGTTCATCAATTTCGCATACAAAGTTACGAACTATTCCGATTTCCTCCAAATAATTCAGTATTATATTATTTCCACCTTTTTGTTTGTATCTTTATTTAAATCTTTGTACCTTTGCACCAGATTTAAGTAAAAACGCTAATATAAATGGAAAAGATGAGACTATGGATGCTCGCCGCCATCCTCTTATGCGGCGTAACAACGTTTACATCATGTGGGGACGATGACAAGAACACCGTAAACACACAGCAGAAGGAATATTTCACGCAGTGGAACCAGTGTGAGGCTCTTACCGCCCTGAAAGAATTTGTTGCTGATGTGACGAATACCGAGTCGAAAAACTACATCCCGAAGGAAGACCGCATTGCGACGTTCGATATGGACGGTACACTCGTCGGAGAGTTGTATCCGACGTATTTTGAGTATAATTTGCTGGAGTACCGTGCATTAGACGATCCTAACTATGAGGCTCCGGATGATGTGAAGGAGGCGGCACAGGACATCCGCGACTTCGTGAGAAACGGTAAGAAACTCCCTTCTGGATTCGATATGAAGCATGCCTATGCAGCGGCAAAGGCTTATGCAGGCATGACACTCGCTGAGTTCGATGCCTATGTAAAGAACTATGCCAGTAAGACCGCCAACGGATTCGTGGGTATGACCTATGCTCAAAGTTTTTACAAACCCATGCTGCAGGTGCTCGACTTCTTGAGGGCAAACGGCTTTACCTGCTATGTCGTTTCAGGCTCCGACCGGTTTATCTGTCGCTCACTCTTGGAGGACTATGGCTTCGAGCCTAACAATGTCATTGGTATGGATGTAAAGCTGAAGGGTAACAAGCAGGGCACTGAGGTGGGTGTCAACTATACCATTGGCCAGGAGGAGCATCTGGTGCGTACCGACGAACTGATCATCAAAAACCTCAAGACGAATAAAGTGCTGCAGATCTCACAAGAGATAGGAAAGGTTCCTGTCTTGTCGTTTGGTAACAGTAGTGGTGACATTGCCATGCATAACTACTGTATGGGTAACGACGAATACCGCTCTGCTGCCTTCATGCTCGTTGCCGATGATGACGTGCGCGACCATGCCAATCTTGCAGAAGGTGCCAGCCGTGAGGCGAAATGGCGTGAGATAGGCTTTTACGTCATCTCCATGCGTAACGACTTCAAGACCATCTATGGTGATGGTGTGATGAAGACCGACTTCACTTTCTAAGAAAGAAAAGGACACTACTCAATCCTTCGTCTAAGGAAGAAGAATTGGGTTTTGAGGAAATAGAGGATAACTCCTATTGCATTGGCTACAGCGACAGTCCAGAAGGCTGCGTTGTAGCCATAATGTTCTGCGATAGCTCCTCCAGCCAGGATGCCGAGTCCCATCCCCACGTCCCATGAGATCAGGATGGTGCTGTTAGCGGTACCCCGCTCATTATGGTGTGCCATGGAAATCATCATGTTCTGGAAAGCGGGCCACATGTGACCGTTGCCCAGACCGATGAGGATGGCGGAGGAGTAATAACCTATGTAAGTGAAGAGTGAAGAGTGAAGAGTGAAGAGTTGGCTACCGCCTAAGGTTGGCAGGAGGATAAACAGGATGTAGCCGACGAGTGAGATGACCATCCCCTCAGAGGCGTTATGGGTCAGTCGCCCTTGTCGCAATGCCTTGCCACCTTGTATCCGTGAGAGCATGAGTCCGATGGAGCAGAGCATAAACCATGTCCCTGTACCCCCTGTCATGCCCAGCACCTGTTTGCCATAGATAGCAAGGTAGTTGCTCATCACACCGAAGCAGAAGCCGAAGAACGCCATGTTGATTCCCAACAACCATCCACGGGCGAGGAAAAAGCGGTCGAGGGATAAGACCCTATCCGACTTCCCCTGTTTAGGGGAATGGACAGAAACCGTCGCATCCACAATCCATCCGAAGGTGGCGATGGCGAGGGCAAGCCAGAAGAGGAGTTGGAAGTTATGGGTCTGGGCATAGGTATAGATGGCAAAAGTGGGAGCTATCGCCATGGCGAGGTTATTGCTGAGTCCGTAATAGCCGATTCCCTCGTTACGACGGGAGGAGGGAAGGACATCAATGGCGACGGTGGAGTTGGCAACTGTCAAAGCACCGAAGGGACCGCCATGCAAGGTACGGACGATGGTGAAGAGCAGCAGGGTGCCTGCCGCAAGATAGCCTGCGAAGAAGATGGCGAAGGCGGCAAAGCAGACCATCAGTACTTGCTTGCGTGGAAAGGAATCGACGAAATAGCCGCTGAACGGACGGAAGAGCAGTGCCGTGATGGTATAACCCGACAATACCAAGCCTATCACGTCCTTCGTTGCCCCGAAGGTCTCGTGCAGATAGAGGGGTAGCAGTGGGGTGAGCAGATAAAAGGCGAAGAACAGCGAGAAGTTCGCCGTCATCACCTTGATATAGTTCCGATTCCAAAGGCGTTCCATTGTAACTAGTATTTCTAGTATTCCTAGTTCTTCTAGTGCTCCTAGTATTACTAGAATTGTCTTAATGCGGAGAGCAATTCGTTGTTCTCACTCTTCATACCGATAGTGATGCGCAGACAATTGTTACAGAGCTGCACACGGGTACGGTTGCGGACGATGATACCCTTGTCAACCAAGTAATCGTAAATCTTCTGTGCGTCGGTCATCTTGGCAAGGAAGAAATTGGCATCTGTCTTGTAAACCTGTTCGCAGATGGGCAGTTCTGTAAATGCCTGCATCAGACGGGTACGCTCGGTCAATAAGGTCTTTATCCACTTATCCACCTCGTACGGGTCTTTCAATGCCTCTAAAGCCTGTTGCTGTGTCAGCATGTTGACATTATACGGATACTTTACCTTATTATATATAGCTATAATCTCTGGTGCGGCAAAAGCCATACCGAGGCGGATACCTGCTAGTGCCCATGCCTTCGACATCGTATTGAGGACGATGAGGTTGGGATATTTTGCCAATTCAGTACGGAGCGTCTTCTGCTGGGCGAAGTCGCTATACGCCTCGTCGACGATGACAATCCCCTCGAAACCCTCTATCACCTTGATGATCTCGTCACGGTTGAGGGAGTTGCCCGTAGGGTTGTTCGGTGAACATATCCAGATGAGTTTCGTATGACTGTCGCAAGCCTTCAGCAGGTCGGTAGCCTTGAAGTCATAGTTGTCGTCCAGCAGCACTGGGCGATACTCGACATCGTTGATATCCGCGCAAACCCTGTACATACCGTATGTCGGTTCGATGGCAACCACGTTGTCCTTGCCTGGTTCGCAGAAGATGCGGTAGGGTAGGTCAATAGCCTCGTCACTGCCGTTGCCGAGGAATATCATCTGCTCGGGAACACCCTTCACCTTCGAGATCTGTTTCTTCAACTCCCGCTGTAAAGGGTCGGGATATCGGTTATAAGGTGCTCCATACGGATTCTCGTTGGCATCGAGGAACACATGCGCCTCCTTGCCGGAGTATTCATCACGGGCACTGCTGTATGGAGCGAGGCTCCAGATATTCTTTCTGACTAGTTGCTCTAAAGGTTTCATAGGGCGGGTATGTATTATAGGTGTGTTAGGTGAGACTCTTGATGCGGACCGTCATTGCATTCTTATGGGCATCCAGTTGTTCTGCCTCTGCCATCAGTTCCACGGCACGGCCGATGTGACGGATACCTTCCTCTGTCAGGTGTTGGAAGGTAATCTTTCGACAATAGCTGTCGAGGTTCACCCCATTGTAGGCAGTAGCATAGCCATGAGTCGGCAGGGTGTGGTTAGTACCGCTGGCATAGTCACCGGCACTCTCACAGGCATATTTCCCGAGGAAGACACTGCCAGCATTGACCACCTTCTCGGCAAGTTGCTCGTAGTTCGCCGTCTGTATCACCAAGTGCTCCGGAGCATAGAGATTAGTCAACTCCATCATCTCGTCATAGTCTCTTACGAGCACATAGCAACTGTTCTCCAATGCTTTGGAAGCTAGTTCTTTACGTGGTAATTTCTCAAGTTGTTTGTCAACCTGCTGGTGTATTTCTTCCAGCTTACTCTCCGAGGTGGTGATGAGCAGTACCTGGGAGTCGATGCCATGCTCTGCCTGTGAGAGCAGGTCGGCAGCCACGAACTCCGCGTTGGCTGTCTCGTCGGCAATGACACACACCTCCGAAGGACCGGCAGGCATGTCAATGGCAACTTCGTCGAGACTCACCTGTTGCTTTGCTGCCATCACATACTGGTTGCCGGGACCGAATATCTTATAGACCTTAGGGACAGACTCTGTTCCGTATGCCATGGCACCGATAGCCTGTACGCCACCAGCCTTGAAAATCTTGCTGACACCAGCCACACGTGCCGCATACAGGATGGCAGGATTCACCTTTCCCTCTTTGTTCGGAGGTGTGCAGAGCACAATCTCCTTGCAGCCGGCTATCTTGGCAGGAGTGGCAAGCATCAACACGGTAGAGAAGAGTGGGGCAGTGCCACCGGGGATATAGAGTCCCACTTTCTCGATGGCGACACTCTTCTGCCAGCAGATCACACCCTCCTGTGTCTTGATTTTCTGTCCTACGAAACGCTGGGAGATATGGAACACCTTAATATTATGGTGGGCGAGAATGATGGCATCCTTCAAGTCATTACTGATGAGGCTTTCCGCCTCGTCCATCTCCTGTTCTGTGACGGCAAGGGAGGTCAGTGCCACCTTGTCGAACTTCGCCTCATACTCCTTCACCGCCTCGTCACCCCGTTGCTTCACGTCAGCAAGGACAGAGGCAACCGTAGCGTTGAGCTGTGAGAGGTCCAGGCGTGGGCGTTCAATAATCTCAGCCCATTGTTCCCGTTTCGGATATTTGATGATTCTCATTTCAATTTCTCACTCCTTTAGTTCTTCAATCTTTAAAGAATCATTTTCTCAATTGGAGTCACGAGAATACCCTGTGCCCCCATCTCTTTCAGTTTACCGATAATCTCCCAGAAACGCTTCTGGTCGAGGACGGTATGCACGGAACACCATTCCTCGTCAGCCAGTGGGATGATGGTAGGACTTTTCAAGCCCGGCAGGACATTGATGATCTCCTGAAGGCGTGCCTTCGGAGCATTCATGCGCACATATTTCTTATCTTCGGCATCCTTGACTGCCTTGAAGCGGAAGAGCATCTGCTCAAGGATGTCACGTTTCTCCTGCGACATACCTTTATGACCAATGAGCAATGCCTCGCTCTCCATCACCACCTCTACTTCACGGAGGTTGTTGCTTACGAGGGTAGAGCCGCTGCTGACAATGTCGAAGATACCATCAGCAAGTCCGATACCCGGACTGATCTCCACAGAACCGGTGATGACATGAATCTCTGCCTCAATATGATGTTTCTCCAGGAACTGGCGTAGGATATTGGGATAGGATGTGGCAATCTTCTTGCCATTAAACCACTCCACACCTTTGTAGTCAATCTCCTTGGGGATAGCAAGGGAGAGACGGCATTTGGAGAAACCTAAACGGGAGATGATCTCAGCATCCTCATTACGTTCCACGAACTCGTTCTCACCCACCACACCGATATCGGCTACACCGCTTGCCACACTCTGTGGAATGTCGTCATCACGTAGATAGAGCACTTCTAAAGGGAAGTTGCTTGACTGAACTAATAATGTGCGTCGTCCTGAACTAACCTTGATATCTGCCTCTGCGAGCAGGTTCATAGTGTCGTCAAAAAGACGACCTTTTGACTGTACTGCGATTCTTAACATACGATTTAATTAGCTAATTTAGTGTACAAAGGTACATATTTCTCATCATATTTGCAAGAAAATGATTACTTTTGCACCCAAAATCAAAAGAATTTGATGCGAAAGGGTATATATATTCATCTTTTAGGGCTTTTTCTCGTGGTAACGGCTTGCACACAGAAACAGCCAGAACCGATGACACCATGGGGTGGGGAGGAGGCAGAGTCTTCCTCGTCTACGTTCGACCTGGAGCAGATTGTCAGTAATGGCGAACTGATAGCTCTTGCCCTTTCGGGTCCTGAGACATTTTACGACTATCGTGGCAAGCATCTCGGAACAGAATATATGCTCTGCCAGCGGTTCACGAATAAGATAGGGGTGAGTCTTCGCATAGAGCTATGCCGTGACTCCGCAGAGATGGAACGGCGGTTGAAGGATGGGGAGGCAGACCTCATTCTCTTCCGTAATGACGGGAAATCAAAACAGTTAGCATGGCATATTGGGAAAGATAAGCCGGAACTGACGAAAGCACTGAAGGAATGGTATCGTCCGCAGCTGATCGACGAGGTGAGGAAAGAGGAGGATTATCTGTTGTCGTCACGTTCCATCAAGCGTCGTGTCTTTGCTCCCATGCTGAATGCCAAAGGGGGTGTCATCTCTCATTATGATGGCTATTTCCAACAATATTGTCGCAGTATCCGCTGGGACTGGAGACTGATGGCAGCCCAGTGTTATCAGGAGTCTACTTTCGACCCTCAGGCTCGCTCATGGGCTGGTGCCTGTGGACTGATGCAGATCATGCCGTCCACTGCCGACCACTTAGGACTTGCTTGTGATGATATGTTTAACCCAGAGAAGAGTATTGCTGCTGCCGCCAAACTCATCGGGGAGCTAGACCGTTCGTTCTCGGATATCCGTAACCATCAGGAACGCATTAAATTTATCCTTGCCGCCTATAACGGTGGTGCCAACCATGTCCGTGATGCCATGGCACTGGCTCGCAAGAATGGGCGTGACCCTCAGCGGTGGGCGGATGTCAGTCCTTATATTCTATTACTTGCACAACCAGAGTATTATAACGACCCCGTAGTGAAATATGGTTATATGCGAGGTTCTGAGACGGCTGGCTATGTCGACAAAATCATGCAGCGGTGGAATGGGTACCGTGGTGTCAAATCTCCCTCTGTAGGTGGAATCTCAGGTACTCCTCAGCGCGCAACACACCAGAAGAAAAAGTTTAAGATATAATAGACTTATGGATAGTAAAATGATATTGAATTTCCTGAGGGAAGTGATGATGAATAACAATCGTCCTTGGTTCCAGGAACACAAAGGAGAGTATATGGAGGCGAGAAGTGAGTTCGAGTCTGGTGTTGCAAAAGCTATTGCAAGAATTTCAGAGTTTGACGAATCGATTGCACAGGTGACAGTGAAGGATTCTACTTATCGTTTCTATCGCGACACACGGTTCTCATCAGACAAATCTCCTTATAAGAACCATTTTGGTGCCTATATCAATGCGCATGGCAAGAAGGCACTGCGAGGTGGTTATTATATTCATTTAGAGCCCGACCATTGCCTGCTTGCTGTAGGAAACTACTGGTTGCCTACAAATATCCTGACTTCTTGTCGTAACGAGATTATGGCAAATGAAGAGGAATGGCTGCATTGTGTGGAGTCAAAGGATTTCAAGAAATACTATGGTGCACCTGAGGATGCCAATTGGGAGAGTCCTCAAGGCTTTGGACTGGAAAAACTGAAAACTTGTCCTGCCGGTTTTCCCCGTGACTATCCTTACCTTCACTATTTGCGAATGAAAGACTATTGTGCCTGGCATCATGTGGAAGAGTCCTTCTTTGAGGGTGACAAATGGCTTGACCAGATGGCAAAGATGTTCAAGGCTGCAAAACCCATGATGGATTTTATGAACTCTGTGATTGATGATTATGAATAGATGGCTGTTCGCTATTGGCTGTTGGTTATTGGTCATGGTTGCCAATGCCCAAGAGCATCGTGCGGAACTGCGGAAACAACGTTCGTTCCACACCACGATTCCTGCAGGTAACTATAGTGGTATCACATGGCTGGGGGGGAATCGTTATGCGGTAGTGAACGATAAGGCGGCGGAGAGCGGTTTTCATCTCTTTACCATCGATATAGATTCCGTCACTGGTGATATTCTGCATGCCTCGGAGCATGGCTTTCGCTCTTCTGGGAAAATGAACCGTGATGATGAGGGCATCTGCTTCTTTCCGAAAGACAGTACGATATGGATTAGCGGTGAAGCCGATAATGAGGTGCTGGAATATGCGATGAGTGGGGTACTGACTGGGCGCAGACTCCAGATGCCTGCCGTCTTCAAAAAAGCGAAGTCTAACAAAGGATTGGAGGCACTGACCTATCAGCCGCAAACAGGTCGGTTCTATACGATAACTGAGAAACCGATGAAAGGTGACAGTCTTTCACGTCTGCAGAGTTTTGGTGACGATTTCCGTCCCATTAACCATTGGCTGTATCGGATGGATGCAAAGTCATTGGAAGAACGCGAGGGGAAACACACACTGGGTGTCCCTGCCTTGGCAGCATTGGAAGACGGTAGGGTGTTAGTGATGGAGCGTGAGGTGTTCAAACCGAAGAAGAATATCGGCTCCTATGTATATAATAAGGTATATATAGTGACACCCGCCACAGAGAACGAAGGGCAACTCCTTGAGAAAAATCTGCTGGTATCCTTTAAGACGAAATTGAACTTGACGGCACGTAGCTTTGCCAATTATGAGGGGATGTGCTTAGGACCCCGTCTTGCCGATGGCAGACAAGTCATCGTATTAATCTGTGACTCACAGAATCAATACAAGGGCTTTCTCAAAGACTGGCTACGGACGATAGTTCTTTAGCGTAGTCAAGGTAGTAGCCTATTTTATAGAGCTTGAAGATCCATAGTTGTGGGTGATTGCCAACGAGATTCTTTCGCTCAAGATTTCCAAAACAATGATGGAACGTTTGTATGCAGGAAATAATGAGACTATTTTGTCGTTGTAAAAAGGTGAGCAGACGTGAGTAATCTTTTAATTCGTCTTTAAAAGAATATAAAGTGCGTAGTCCTTCTTCCGTCTTCTTCACAAAATCAGGATTGTTTTCCATACCTTCCATACAGATAGGATTGTTTATATGGCAGATGTGGATATTGTTCTGATGAAACGTTTTCCCTAAAATAACATCCTCATAACCATAATATCGGTAGCGCTCATCAAAAGGAAAACGTATCATGATGTTACGGCTAACCATGAAATTGGTTGTGCGGAAATGCTGGTATGGTCTTGATTGTCGTTTGAAGGCATTATGTTTTTCTTTATTTGCATATTCATATTTATACTTAAGATTGTTTTCTAAAGTTTTGTCATATAAAATGTCAACTCCACCGTCAACTACAGGAGCATTATTAGTCATGTAGTTCTTGAGGAAATCAGGATTATCTATTTTCCCATCGCCATCAAGAAAAAGAAGGGTGCTGTATTTTGATTGTTGTACAAGAAAGTTCCTAATAGCAGATCTTCCAATATTTTCTTCTCTTCTAATAAACCTACAATGATGGAGCAAATTAATAGAAGAATTGTCTTGGACAGTTTTCTTGTTTTCAGAGCCGTCATCTGCTACTATGATCTCAAATGGGACATTTAAGAGAACTGCTTGCGAGTGTAAATCACGCACAAGTTCCACACAGCAATAGTTGTAGGTGGGAATAAGAATTGACAATTCTGTAATCATACCATCAGCAAAAATACTCAAAAAAAGTTATAAACACAAATTTCCTTTAATTTATTTTGACTTTATCAGGCAAAATAGTAATTTTGCCGCAATTTTGTAAAATAAGGAAATAGTAATGAGTAAAGACATGATGAAAACATTGATGGTGTGCCTGATGATTCTAATGGGAAGTGTTGCTCAGGCTCAAGACGTGAAAGAAATCCTAAGTGGTGTGCTGAGTGGCTCGTCGACAGACGGTGTTGCAAGTAACCTGACGACAGTGTTCTCTAAGAGTAAACAAGCTACTCAAGACAAGATCATCGGTACTTGGTCATATACAGAACCCGCTATCGTCTTCACGTCAGATAATATTCTTGCGAAGGTTGGCTCCAAAATCGCAGCGAACAAGCTCGAGAACAAATTGCAGGAGTATCTTACACGCTATGGAATCAAGCCAGGAGCTTTTGTTATGACTTTCAAGGAAGATGGAACTTTCACTGAGACATTGAATGGCAAGACGTCAAGTGGTAAGTGGACAGTTAAAGATTCCAAACTTCAACTGACTATCGCAGGTGTGAAGGCACTCAATGTCACCACTCAGATAGACGGAAAGGATTTGCTGTTCGTCACGGATGCCACCAAACTGCTGAATCTATTCAAAACGCTGGGTGCTAAATCAAGTAACTCGCAGATCAGGACAGTCACCTCGCTGATGAAGAGCGTCAATGGCATGCAGGCAGGTGTCACTTTGCGCAAACAGTAAGTTTTTGCAGAATAATTTGGCGGAATGCAAAAAAAAACGTACCTTTGCAGTCGCTATTACGAGATAGTAGCATGAAACCGTCGTAAGACGCTTTTACAAAGCGCAACGACTAAAAGAAATTCAAATTATTAATTTAAAATTAAAGTCAAAAACAATGGCAACAAAAATCAGATTGCAGCGCGGTGGACGTAAAGGCTATGCCTTCTACAGCATCGTTATCGCTGACGCAAGAGCACCACGTGATGGTAAATTTACTGAGAAGATTGGTACATACAATCCAAACACCAATCCTGCCACAGTAGATTTGAATTTCGATCGTGCACTTTACTGGGTAGAGACTGGCGCACAGCCAACAGACACTGTTCGTAACATTCTCAGTCGTGAGGGTGTTTACCTGATGAAGCACCTCCGCGGTGGTGTGAAGAAGGGTGCTTTTGATGAGGCTGCTGCTCAGAAGAAGTTCGATGCATGGAAGGCAGACAAGCAGAAGGGTCTTGAAAAAGTAGCTGCTGATGAGGCAAAAGCTAAGAAGGATGCTGCTGCTAAGGAACTGGCTCAGGAGAAAAAAGTTAACGAAGAGATTGCTAAAAAAGTAGCGGAGAAGAAAGCTGCCGCTGAGGCTGCTAAGGCAGAGGAAGAGGCTGCAAAAGCTGCTGAGGAAGCTGCTGCCGCTGAGGCTCCAGCAGAGGAGGCACCTGCTGAGGCTCCTGCCGCTGAGTAACATTTTCTTTGATTTGTTGAATATAGGGATGGATAATAATGTCTGTCCCTATTTTATTTTTAGTGCGATGCATATACTGGAGATACCATCATTCTTTCATCCCTATGGCGGCTTGTTCTGTTTAGACCAAGCCAAGGCACTGGCGGCATTAGGTCATGAGGTTCGTATTCTAAGTAATGTCCAGTTAGGGATCACAATCAATTGGAAAGACTATCTGACCTTACCTTGGCATCGTTATGAGCATACAATGGATGGTATGACCGTATACCAGTCCTACCAGCGGGGTGTTCCCAAAGTGATACACCCCAATGTCGACAGATGGGTAGCTATTGTTCGCTCGATGTTCACAGAATACACCCGTAAATATGGTAAACCTACCGTCCTTCATGCCCATTGCGCAAAATGGGCAGGCTATGCAGCTATGAAGATCAGTGAGGAGTACCAGATACCCTATGTTATCACGGAACATATGCCAAAGGAAATCTTCCAATTAGAGTTTGGGGCATCGACAGACCTCTTCCAGATTCCCTTGTTGAGGCAAGCGTATTGGTGTGCCAGCAAGGTCATAATGGTTTCTGAGGAGTTGGTGGATGACATCTCCTGTTATTTTGGAAAGGACTATCAGCATGAGACGATTTCCAATATCGTAGACGTGGATTTCTATGCTTGTCAACAACGTCCGTCTTTAGGGGGCAGACCATTCAGGTTCTGTTGTTCCGCACTGTATGTGGAGCGGAAAGGGTATGATATCTTATTGAATGCTTTTAACCAACTGTATCTGCAACATCCCCACATAGAGTTAGTGGTGGCAGGACAGGGTACCGACACTGCGTCGTTCAGGAGGTTGTATGAGCATCTGGCATGTTGTCAACAGGTGAAAACCCTTGGTGTCCAGGATAAGTATGGCATCAGGGATATGTACTATCAGAGCGATGCCCTTGTTTTAGCCACGCGAGGTGAGTCTCAAGGACTGGTGTTGCTGGAAGCATTGAGCACAGGTATTCCGGTTATCTCTACGGATGCCATACCCTCCAGTGTGAGGATGCGGGAAGGAGCAGTCTATGTCCCTGTGGATGATGTGGATGCCTTAAGGGACGCAATGGCAGAGATGTTGCGTCGTCAGTATGATAGCCAAGTACTATCTGCTCAGGTCTCAGCTTCCTCATCCCCAGAGGTCATTGGCAAGAAGATTGAAGCAGTGCTTTGTACATCCCTTCATACTGTTTAGCGACTTTCCTATAGTCATGATGCTTTTTGACATAGCATATACTATCCTCTTTTAGTTTGTTGATACAATCAGTATGGTGGAGAATCCACTCCAGTTGTGTGTAGACACTCTCATAAGTTGGCTCCACATTGATGATAGGTCGTAATTCCTTCTCATTGATGATTTCGTAGTTCTCAGGTTCTCCTCCTCCCACAACAATGATGCCCTTACTCATGGCTAAGAGAGAGTTCATGGAGGGAGTATAGCTATACAGCTGGTCAAGTATTACGTCGCAGCTATTCATGAGTTGCATATACTCATGAAAGGATACACTCTCTGCTTTGACGATCTCGCATCTGTCTGGATAGCGACTTGCAACATCTTGTAGCGCCTTCCACATGATGTCTGTTCCTTTATAGACACTTCTCTCCTTGTCGATACCGATGAAGAAGCGCACTTTCTGGTTGTTGTAGGTATGGATGGGAGCATCATAGTCACATACGATAGGAAGAGGGATAAATTGCGTCTTGTCGGGGAAATAGCGAGAGTAACATGCTTGGTATTCATACAAACAGGTGGGAATACGGTCAGCGTCCTCCATGACATAACGTGTATAGTCCCCCTTTGGGGTGTCAATATATTCATCGATGAACTTCTGCGTGGAGATATCTGAGCGTTTCTGCTCTCCGATATAGAAGTCGCCATATCTGAAAGTGTGATGGTGGATACCATCATTCACCCAGTACCAGTCACATCCGAAGGCTCCAGCGACAATCTTTTTGTTGTGTTTCCTAAGATAATGATAGAAAGGGTATTGGCGTTCTGCCTTTAAACCAAAACAATCGGGATTGATGAGTTGCACGATGTCATATCCGGAAAATTGAGGCAGCAGTCTTTGCAGGCGCAGGTAATGCCATAGTCCGGCAAGTCTCCCTTCCCCTCTCTTGATGTTAATATCACGAGGGTAGTCACGGAAGCTATTCCCATCACTTACCAACGTTACATGGTGACCAAGCTCTTTCAGTCCTTTAGCGAGAAAGGTATGTAAACCACTGTATTCCTCAAATAAAAGTATCTTCATCGTTTCGTTATTTTTATTCCTTGCGGAGGTTGTAAAGTTTCAGGTTATTCCTCTTGTCGTACTTGATGAGCGCATAGTCGTCATCCAATATCTTCTGAATGGCGGGAACAGGATAGTCTTCCACATCTACCACAATCCATTTCGTTTTATGAGTTTGATAGCTATTGATGATATTCGTGTGCCATTCAGGTATGCGCTCAATACCCATGTCCTGTATGGAGAATATAGGATTGGAGGGTCGGATGCCCATGTCGAGGTAGATATGGGGATCGTTATAGATGACAAATGAGGAATAGTCAATCATCGGATGCTGTTTAAGGAAAGTCTTGTATCTTATCAGATGGTCATCCTGCCAGTCGGTGTACATAGTATACATAAACCTGACCTTGCTGGCACAGCCTATTAGTAGGAAGGTGATGACGACAAGGCGCAAAAATGTTAATTGCTCTCTGCTGATGATGATCATGGAGACGGTGAATAGCGGATATGATATCGTGCCATAGTGTCCATAACCATTACCCTGGCAGAACCATAGAAAGGGTAATGCGGCGGTTAAGAACCACAGTATTGCTGAGGTTGTGGCTTTCTTCTTCCTAAGAAGGATCAGTATGCTAAGTGATAATAACAAGATAGAATTGAAGTAACTCAGAATGAAGTAATGGATGTCGATCTCCATAAGGTCATAGGAGGTGTTTGCCGCATATCTGGCAGCATACAGGAAAGTACCCTTCCACATTTCTGGTAAGGCATTCTTGGAATAGAAATACACGAGGAAAGGTATTGTCGTTAGTGCGAGACCAATGATGAAGGAGAGGACATTATTGCAGAAATTCTTGTATGCTTTGTGTCTCAACAGCACGAAGGAGATGACAAGGAGGGCACCACAGATAGGTAAGGCATTCGTCAGTCTTGACATGAGACTAAGTCCCAGTACCATTCCGTATAGGCAGGCATGGCTGGGGTGATGCGTGTAATGAGCGATGCTGACCTCGTATTCATAGTGGTGTATCCAGTTGATGATAAAGTAGAAAGCAAGAGCGAGAAAGGGTAAGAGATATTCTTCCGTCAGGTTTCCTCCCTGGTAGGTATACGAGAGGACGGCGAGTGAGAGGACGGTCAGTCCGAAAGCATTCCTTTCATTAAAATATCGCAAGAAAGTTTTATACGTAATGACCAGTGTCACAAAGAGAAATAATATCTGGAGCATCCATACGCCATACCTGTCACTGGTGATTCCATACCCCACAGCGTTTACAAGGAAGATATAGGGTCCTTTTAAGTCCCATAAGTCTTGGTAGGATACATAGCCCTGTACCCAGTATTTGCCTATAATCTGGAATATAGGGGAGTCAGGAGTGTCTCCAAGTGTGGTGTATAAGGGTGATGTCGTATAAGAGAAGATAGTCACAAAGAAGATTGCGACCAGAAAGAGTAACACGTCATATAATACAGGCTTGTATCTATGCATAGCGTTCACTTTTCTCTTTTCATATAGGGTAGGGAATAGCGCAGTAGTGTTCTGCCCCACCGACTGTTTGTTATCCTCCTGAACCACTTGTATTTCTTGGTGTAGTTCTGTTCAGGAAGTGGGAAGAGTCCTCTCTCGTGAAGACGTTGTACGCGTTGTTCGAGGGTGTCAGCAGAACGGGTCTCCACGATGATGTGATAGATATAGTCCATCGTCAACTGTGCAATTCTGCGCTTCAAGGCGAGACGGTCATGGTGTGGCAGTTTGTCACATAACTCATGGAGTCGGAAGATCACTCCCTCTCGGTCGTCCATTCGCTTCAGGGTAACGTCTGGATCCTGACTCGTAGTTATCGACCCCTCCCTTTTATTATACAAGTAAGCTTTAGCATGTGTAGGATATACATTATCGGCACGCAATAGCAACTGTGGGGTGAACTCCTCGTCCTCATGATAGATACCAGGGGTGAAGCGAAGCTCTCCCAAGACTTTCTTTCTAAAAAGATATCCCCATGCTGTACCGTGTATGTTATAGTTCAGCAAATAGGTAGTCCCTGGGACGGGGATGACGGTTTCGGGTACGACTTCTACATTAGGTTCAAAAGAGAAGTCGAACATCACCATATCTACGCATTGTTGATATCGTACGATGTCTAAACATTGTTCATAAGGTGCTTGTATGAGTTGGTCATCAGCATCCACGAACTGGATAAACTGTCCTGTGGCGATATCGATACCTTTGTTCCTTGCCATGCTCAGCCCCCCATTCTTCTGTCTAACATAGATGATATCGTCCTCATACTTCATCAACTCGTTGATGGGACTCATGTCAGAACTGTCATCTACAACAATAATCTCCCGCTCGAAAGGTCGTAGGGAGAGGGAAAGGATGCTGTCGATACATGCCTGGAGCATCTCCACAGGCAGATTATAATAGGTAATAATAAAACTTACCAGTGGTTTGTCTTCTTTCATATTCTCGACAAAGGTACGAAATAATTTGTAAAATCATAATATTATTTGTATTTTTGCGTTCAGAAATTAAAGAAAGAGATGGTTGAGGAAGATAGTAACGGTTATCGGCATATACTGAAATACACTAGTGTTTTTGGAAGTGTACAAGGTCTTAATGTCATAGCAGGACTTGTGCGTAACAAGTTTGCAGCCCTTTTTCTGGGAACTGCCGGTATGGGGCTGGCGTCATTGTTGACTGTCACGATGAATTTCTTGTCCCAGACAGCCAGTTTTGGACTTTCCATTAGTGCTGTACGTCAAGTTTCAGCATATTATGACGAATACAACGAGAAGAAGCTACACCATTTTGTCGGCGTGGTTCGTGTATGGTGTCTGATGGCAGCGCTGATAGGTGTGCTGTTGAGTGTCATTGTCGGTTATTGGACGTTGGCACCCGCTGTGGCACTTACGATAGTTGGAGGTGGTGAGATCGCCATTCTGAAAGGCTCTCGCCAGCTTCGCTCCTTAGCCGTCATCCAAACGATAACCGCGATAGCCAGTGTTATTATTAGTGTACCTCTATATTGGAAGTATGGTCAGGCAGCCATATTATCAGTCATTAACCTGATGGCTCTTGCCTCTATGATACCTGCTCTTGTCTCCTCTTATCGCCTGTATCCCATGAGGCTGCTGTTCTCTTTACAGATAATCAATGAGGGGATGGGGATGTTACGTCTCGGTATAGCTTTTACTATAGCAGCATTGGCAGGTAGTGGCTCTGAGTTGTTGATACGATGGTGGCTGGAGCACGATGCAGGACTCAGCATGGTAGGACTCTATAATGCTGGCTCCCTGTTGACGGTCACCTATATAGGATTGGTCTTTGCAGCTATGGATAATGACTATTACCCTCGTCTTTCAGCAGTTCAAGGGTTGCAAGAAACCAATGCGATGGTCAATCGGCAGATGGAGGTGCTCCTATGGCTTGTAACCCCGTTGCTGACTCTTATGATTCTTTGTCTGCCATGGATTGTCCCCCTGTTGCTAAGTTCGCAATTCTTACCGATAGTCCCCATGGCGCAGATTTCTGCTGTAGCTATGGTATTGAAGGCTGCTACCTTGCCAGTAGCCTATCTTACTCTTGCCCGTGGACGTTCTGTCGCTTATCTGGTATTAGAGACTTCCTATTTCCTTGTGTTTGTTCTATTGGTTATTTTCTGTTTCCGTCAGTGGGGGTTATTGGGGACGGGTATAGCCATCTTGTTTGCGCATCTGTTTGATTTTGTTATGATTCATGTTTATGCGCATCATGCCTTTGGATATTGTCTTGTGAGGCGTACTCTTTATATGATAGGAGCCGCACTACTCATTGTTAGTACGGCTCTATGTATTGCTCTCTGTATATACAGTTAGAACATAAAATCTAACTCAACGTCCACCAGGTTATAGTTATGCTTATCAAGTGTTCGGTCGTTAACTCGGGCGTACTCAATGTTCAACTGCAAATTCTTGGTGAAGAGGTAGTCGGCGCCAATCTCGTAGAAGGTCTTGCTGGAACCCCATTCCTTGCGGTCGCGGTAGATGTCGTAACGGGCTTTGATGTGCAGTTTCTTCTTAATGATAGGAGCGATGCAGAGGGCATAGTAACCATCCGCTTTGTCGCCGGCACTAAGGTTAGAGCCATAGCCCTGACTATGTATATACTCCGTGCGGAACGTCCAGTCCTGGTCTGTCACATATTCCGCACTGAGCGCATAACGGTTCTTGGGAACACTCCTGCTGATAGAAGCACCGTCAATGGTATAGTTGATGACACGGCTGCCCGTCCATCCGAAGGCACCGATGCGCATGCCCTTGATAGGCATGAACCATATACCGCCGATGATATCCTTGCGGTTGTCTTGGTCTTTCTTGTTGATACCCTCACCATTGAAGACACCAATCTGGTAGTGCAGCAGGTTACGTCCCTGACTGTTCTTCAGGAAGTCGCCTTGAATCTGTACACCGATATCACGACCATTGGAAGCCTGTTCTCCTGTACGGTCAGAGAAACCAACCAGTTTACTGATGTTCTGTGAGTAGCTCATGAAACCTTGTTTGACAGGATGCATGGGGTTCTCAAAACTAAACGAGCGCTTGAACTGTCCCGCCTTCACACGGAAGAAATCATATTTCTGCCACTCAGCCCATAGGTCAACCAGTCTGGGTGAAGAGCCAAGGGTGGAGGTGTTACCGTTAATCTGCATCTGCACCTTCCATGCGAAGTCAGAGATTTTGCCGTCCAGCGAGATTCTCGCCAAGCGAAGGTTGAAAGAGTTCTCTTTACCACCTTCTTTGTCCATACCTTGGTATTGCAGCATACCATAGCCGCTGATCTTGATGTCCTTTACCCACTGGGGCAGTTCGATGAGGGTCTTTTTCTTCTCTTTGTCCTGTGCTTGGGTTGACATCACAAAACCTGTCGTCAACAGGGCGAGGAGGATGATTCTTTTCATTCTTTTCTATCTTTTCATTAATAATACTACATTCTCTACATGGGGGGTATGCGGGAACATATCCACGGGTTGTACGGCTGCCACCTGATAGTCAGCATCCAAAGCCTGCAGGTCACGAGCCTGCGTGGCAGGGTTACACGACACATAGACGATACGCTGTGGAGCTGCCTGCAGTATAGTCTTTACCACGTCGGGGTGCATACCGGCACGGGGTGGGTCGGTGATGATGACATCAGGATGACCATGTTCAGCAATAAACTCATCCGTCAGGATGTCCTTCATATCCCCTGCGTAGAACAGGGTATTGTCAATATGGTTCTCCTGTGAGTTGATTTTAGCATCCTCGATAGCCTCTGGCACATACTCGATACCTATCACTTTCCTGGCATTTCCGGCAACGAAATTGGCAATCGTTCCGGTACCTGTGTAAAGGTCGTATACCATCTCGTCACCAGTCAGACCGGCAAACTCACGAGCCACACTATACAGATGATATGCCTGTTCGGTATTCGTCTGGTAGAATGACTTCGGTCCTACTTTGAAACGCAGATCCTCCATCATCTCATAGATATGGTCATTGCCTTTGAAGGTCAGTATCTCCTGGTCACCGATGGTATCATTGCATTTCTGGTTGTTGAGATACATCAGTGAGGTAATCTGTGGGAATTTGTCGGCGATGTGTTGTAACAGCTCTTTGGCACGTTGCTCATCACCGTCCTCATCGTAGTGGAACTGTATGATGACCATCAACTCACCCGTATTTGAGTTGCGGATGATGACATCCCGCAACAAACCTACCTGCTGGCGGAGGTCGAAGAAGGTGAATCCGTTCTGGATGGCATAGTCACGTATCTCATTGCGTATCTGGTTATGCAGATCGTCCATTAACCAGCATTTCTCTATCGGCAATATCTTGTCGAAGGCTCCTGTGATATGGAAGCCAATGGCAGGAATATCCTTCAGACTCTGGCTCTCGTCATGGGGCAAGTTGTCTATCTCCTCTTTCGTCAGATAACGTTTGTTGGAACAGCCGAAGTCGAGTTTGTTACGGTACTCCTTCGTCTTCACACTTCCTAAGATAGGACGGAACTCGGGCAGCTGCACCTTTCCGATGCGTGTCAACTGGTCGTACACCTGCTGCTGTTTCATCTTCAGCTGTTCCTCGTAGGGCAGTTGCTGCCATTTACAGCCCCCGCACACACCGAAATGCTGACAGAACGGTTGGGTACGCAGAGGACTGGGAGTATGGAGGCAGACAATCTCTGCCTCCATAAAACTATGTTTCTTCCTGCGGACCTGCAGGTCACACACGTCACCGGGAACAGCCCATGGCACGAAAACCACCATGTCGTCGACTCTCGCTAATGCCTTACCCTCGGCAGCATAGTCGGTGATGGTGATATTCTCCAGTAAGGGTAGCGGTTTCTTCTTTCTCGCCATGCCTATCTTGCCGCTACGTATTTGTGGAGGGTAGCACGAACGGCACCCTTGCCGGCATAGAGTTCCTTGACCATGCCTTCAATCTGTTCTCCGAGTCCTGCTTCGTAGAGGTTGACACCAAAGATGTCACTTCTGCTGTAGAGCTTTTTCAAAGGACTCCAGTCTTGGTCAGCCTTGCCAATCTCCAGAGGTGCCACGATAGCCTGCAACTCCTCCAGCAGTGGGTCGGGAGACGGCTCGAAAGCGGTACCGTCATCCTTGATGCCTTTCAGATAGCGGGCATAGCCAGCCAGTGTGAGGGGGATGAGGACGAGGTTCGACATGTCAAGACCTCTTGCGATGTATTTCTTGATGGTCTCACCGAAACGGATGGGTAGTTTCTGTGAGGTGTCCATGGCGATACGCTGCGGAGCATCCGGCATGAACGGGTTGGGCAGACGGCGGTTGATGACAGCGCCGATAAACTCATAGGGATTCAGCACACCAGGGTCAGTAACGACCGGCATTGCCTCGATATAGCCTATTTTCTGGATGAACGCACGCAGATCGTCGTCCTTCATCTCAGCAGAGATAAGGGTATATCCCAGCATGCAGCCGTAGATAGACATGGCGGTATGCAGTGGGTTCAGACAGGTCGTCACCTTCATGGTCTCTACCTTGTCAACGGTCTCACGGGTCGTATACAGCGCACCGCCCAGGTCAAGTGGGGGACGGCCGTTGGTATAGTCATCCTCGATGACGAGATACTGCACTTCCTCGGCATTGACGAAAGGAGCCGTGAAGGTATGCTTCTCGGTCTCGATATAGTTGTTGTCCTCGAAACCGTCCTCTGCCAGCAGCTCCTTCACTTTCTCGTGCGGACGGGGAGTGATCTTATCAATCATCGACCATGGGAAGGTGATCTTCGTCTTGTTGCGGACATAGTCGGCAAAAGCTTCAGGCACCAGTCCGTCATTCACCCAACGCTCGGCATATGCCAGTACTCCAGCCTTCACACGACCACCATTGTGCGAGCAGTTATCCATCGACTGGACGGTCAGTGGTAGCCTTCCTGCCTTGAAACGCTCATAGAGCAGGGCGGTCACCTTACCTAAGGCGAAGACGGGCTTCAGACCGCGTGCCAGATCATCTTGGTTATAAGAATAACCTTTCTCTGTGATGGTGAACGAGATCATCTGCAGACTGGGGTTACGGAATATCTCCACCAGACGGTTCCAGTCCTCAAACTGCGGGTCAGCCTTCAGCGCCTCCGTCACACTGGCAATAACCTTCTTCTCGATGTTTCCGTCACTCTGCAGGGAGACGAGCAGAGACAGGTTGTTGTAAGGTTTGTATGCCTTGTCGATGACCTCGAAGTCAAAGGTCTCGGCGACGATAACGCCACGGTCATATTTCCCCGTGTTCAGTGCGTCGTTAAGGATGGCGGCAGGGAAGGCACGGAAGATGTTGCCACCTCCGAAGTGTACCCATGTCGGTTCCTCGTGTGTCTTCTGTCGTACTGCCTGTATATCGAATTTGGGAAGCTGATAACCTTTAGACTCCCATTCAGCGGCGTTATAATTGCCACTATAAATATCATTTAGTTTCATTACTTCAATATTTCAATTTTTCAATTCTAATCAAAGAATCCCGGTTGTTTGTATTCTATTCCTAACTCACGGTCGACAGTGGCAAGGATACCCTGCACCTGTCCGAGGGCAAACATACGACCCAGGAGGGTGTAGCCCGAGTTATGCCCATGGCTCGACTCGTCCATGATACCGCCTTTCTCGTCGGTGAACGTCATGCCATGGTCGACACGCATGGGTAACTGTGGGTTCTCCTTCTCGAAGATACGGCACAGCTCGATGAGGTCGGCACGTCCACCCAGATGACTGGCTTCCGTGAAGTCGCCATTGGGGAATATATGACAGGAGCGGAGGTGTACGAAATGGGTGCGTGAGGCAAACTTCTTCGCCATCTCCACAACGTTATTATAAACTCCAGCCGAAAGACTTCCTGCACAGAATGTCAGACCGTTATGCTTGTTGGGGACAGCGTCGAGGAACCACTGGATGTCCTCTTCTGTACGGACGATACGTGGCAGACCGAGAATCTCGATGGGGGGATCGTCGGGGTGAACACACATGTTCATGTCGCACTCCTCACAGACAGGCATGATGGCTTCCAGGAAATATTTCATGTTGGCACGGAGCTTTGCTTTGTCGATACCTTTGTAGAGGTCGAGGAACTGACGGAACTTCTCGATAGGAGCCTTGTCGTTCTCCGAGAAATTACCCGATACGAAACCTTGTGTCTTGATGATGATGTTCTCCACCAGTTTGTGGTCTTTCTCCGGTGTCATCGTCTTTGCAAGCTCGTCACACTCAGCCAGTACGTTGCGTTCAATCTTTTCGCCTTTGGTGTTTCTCATCTCAAAGGCAGCCCATTCCTCTCTGGCACCCTCACGCTGGAGGATATAGATGTCGAAATAAGCGAACTCTGCATAGTTGAAATAGAGGTTCGTCGAACCGTTCGGGTTGATGTGCAACAAGTCGGTACGAGCCCAGTCGAGTACCGGCATGAAGTTATAGCAGATGCAGTGGATACCCTCTGCCGACAGGTTGCGCAGCGACTGCTTGTAAACCTCTATCTGCTCGTCCCTGTCAGGACCGCCGTACTTGATAGTCTCCACGACGGGCAGACTCTCCACCACACTCCAGCGCATGCCGTAACTCTCGATATACTCACGCAGGTCGTGTATCTTCTCTCTTGTCCAAACCTCTCCGAGGGGTACGTCATGCAGTGCCGTGACGATACCCTCCACGCCGATTTGTCTGAGTTGTGCAAGGGTGATCTTATCCTTCTTGCCAAACCATCTCCATGTTCTTTCCATAATAGCTGATATATTTAAATATTGTTAATACTATTCGTTTTTTGCCATTTTCTTTTTGATAGTCACAAGCGCTTTTTCCCAGTTGGTATCTAATGAGAAGCGTATCAAGCATTCCCCATTATTATAATAACTGAGAACCATTTCTTTGTCTTTATCCTTAAAAAGTGGATTCCCTTTAGTTGTTTCCATGAACATTTTGGTCATGTCTTCTTGGAGTGCTTTTGGCATTTCGTTGTATTGCACGAGCTTTTGTATGTAAAATGTAACATATTCATTCATAGCGATAGCCTGACTGTCAAGAAAATAGGCTGAAGAATCTGGCATTTCTTCCTGCATCTTAATAACAAGATAGTTAAGAGCGTCAAGTTTAAATTGGCTAATGGAACGTACAAGACCACTTGATTGTGGGTTTTCAGTAATTGCCTTGTTCTTTTGGCGCAATTCATTAAACACTTCCTGTGCTTGAACATTCATGCCAATGAGAAACATGATGAAAATTAAAAACTTTTTCATAATCATTGCTATTTTTGTCTTATTAAATATTTCTTATGAGTGATAACATTGGGTAATTCTTCTTCATAGTGAGTTACCATTACCATTGTTTTGTTCTTTCGCTGACAAAAAGTCTCAATAATGTCCTTCACTCGCCTGCGGTTCCATAGGTCAAGTCCATGCAATGGTTCATCGAGAATTAGTAATTGAGGGTCTTTTACAAAAGCGCGTGCCAGTAGCACCAATCGCTGTTCACCGCTGGATAGTTTGAGAAATGTACGGTTGTATTTGTCCTCCAGTCCGAACATGTCGAGCCACCATTTACATATGGCATATTCCTCCTCATTGGGCTTCACGTAGAGTCCCACCGAGTCTTTTAGTCCACTAGCCACAATTCTCACGGCAGGGATGTCGCGCAGGTAGGAGCGGTGCATCTCTGGTGATACATATCCGATATGCTTCTTGATATCCCATATACTTTCACCTGTACCTCTCTTGTGATCGAATAAAGTGATATCACAGGCATAACTTTGTGGGTTGTCCGCACAGACCAGCGAGAGTAGGGTAGACTTGCCGCTTCCGTTTTGTCCTGACAATGCCCATCGCTCACCATTATGCACTGTCCAGTTGAGGTCTTTCAGAATGGTACGGTCTCCATAGCGGATACTGACATTATGCATATTGATGACCTCGTCTGTATGGTAGTCATCGTCCTTGTACGGTAGTTTGAGAATGGCATCTATCTCATTCTTTGTTAGCACATGCTCTGGGATATTTACCTGTCGGAAATCATACTGCTCTTTGGTGCAGGGCTCCATAACATGCGTATCCCGTATCTCAATCACCTCCGACACAGAGTCAGGGATATCATCTGTCTTTGAAAGTACGAGCATGATGTTAATGTTATGCTCTGCGACAAGTAATTTTAGCAAATCTTTCAGTTGGTCTCGAGTCTCTGCATCAAGCCCAATAAAAGGGTTCTCCATGATGAGCAGTTGCGGGTTGGCAAAGAGTGTCTTAGTCAACTGGAATTTCCTGAGTTCGCCACTAGATAATGTGATAACGTATTTGTCAAGCAAAGGCTCCATGTGGAAGAGTTCATACAAATGGCGTTGCAGTTCCCTACGTTCGGGAGTGTCCTCGCCTGCTAATTTGTATGCTTTCTCTAAAAGATCACCTACGTTAGGAGTCTCAGGGTCGATGTCGTGCTGGTTCCAGCGTAATTGAAGGTAATACACCTTGTCGACAAGTGGACCATAAGAATCGCTAAAAGCGATGTAGCGCAAACGGTCACTAGCTATATCTCTGCGCAACTTCTCTATATATAAAGTCTTTCCGCTCCCGTTCCTTCCTACTATTGCTGTTATTTTGCTCATAAATCTTATTTCTTCACCCTTTCTTGGTTCTTGACGATGAAATCTTTCCATCCCCTATAATGTACCTGTGATTCTGGGCGGTTCATCTGCATATAGTGGCAATAAGCTGCACCCAGTGCATCAGTGGCATCCATAAACTTTACCATAGCGTCTTCGTCGAATTTCAATAGTCGCTGTAGCATACCTGCAACTTGTTCTTTTGACGCGGCACCATTTCCTGTTATTGCCATCTTGATCTTTAGCGGTGCATATTCATGAATAGGTACACCGTGATGGATGGCCGCAGCGATAGCCGTACCTTGCGCTCTTCCGAGTTTTAACATCGACTGAACGTTTTTCCCGAAGAAAGGTGCTTCAATTGCCATTTCATCTGGTAGATAGGCATCGATGATACCTGTTACTCGCTCGAAGATATGTCCCAGTTTCAAATAAGCATCCCCGAACTTCCTCAGGTCGATTACGCCCATGGTTACCATCTCAGCCTTTTGGTCTTTCACTTTTAAGACACCATAGCCCATGATATTTGTTCCAGGGTCAATGCCCAATATCACCTTTTCCATATCGTGTACAAAGGTACGAATAAGTGAGTAAAACACCAAATTTATTTAGGTATTTTATTCATATCTCATAGAACGTGAGGGATGGATATGTGAAACGAGGAAAGAGGGGACGATTAAAACGAAAAGTGTCACAACAAGTGTTGCTATGTTGAGTAATAAAATCAATGGAATGTTAAGCTCCATTGGGGCTGTTGTGACGTAATAGTTAGCGGGATCGAGTTTGATAAAGCCCGTATGTCGTTGCAATAGGATGAAGGCAATGCCAATAGTGTTGCCCCACAGCATGCCCTGTCCGATAATAAAGGCTGCAAACCATAGAAAAGTATGACGGATACTGATATTGCGTGCACCAAGTGCTTTAAGCAGTCCAATCATCTGGGTGCGTTCCAATATAATGATAAGTAGCCCACTAATCATAGTAAACCCTGCCACACATACCATTAATACGAGGATAATCCATACGTTTATGTCCAATAGGGAAAGCCATGAGAATACTTGCGGATATGTTTCCTGCAGTGTATGAGAAGTGAGAATCTCACCATAATGGTCTGTATGACGATTTACTCTCTCTACGACCATGTCAGCAACGGTCTGTAATTGATCGAAATCGCTGACCAGTAGCTCAGCTCCGCTGCATTGGTCTTTTTCCCAATTATTGAGCTTGACTGGTAACGGAAGGTCTGTGAAACAAAGTGACTCATCAAACTGTGTCATGTTTGTTTCATAAATGGCAGCCACGGTAAATTTACGTGCACGCACATTGTTGTAATCAATGAAATAGGCAAATACATGGTCTCCTGTTTTCAGCCCGAGTTTATTGGCTATCATACGGGAAATGAGAAGCTCGTTCGAATTTTTTGTGGAAGAGAAATGGGGCATTTTACCCTCGACGAGATTCTCTTGGAGGAAGTGGGTGTCATAATCTTCACCAATACCTTTGATGACTACTCCAAGAAAATCGTCATTAGTTTTAAGAATACCTTGTGTTAATGCATATCTCCCAACATGGCGTACTCCATTGATTCCTTCTAACACTTTCATCAAGGAATCATCAACACATACCGGATATGGTGTGGCAGACTGTGAAGCGATGAAACTTTCAACCTGTATGTGACTTCCAAAGCCCACAACCTTGTCACGTATCGTATGCTTAAACCCCAGAACCACACTTACAGTGATGATCATAACGGCAAGTCCGATAGCTACCCCAATAGTGGCTATACGTATTGCAGGGCGGCTCACTTTGCGGTGGTCACCATCATCGGAATAGATTCTATGAGCAATAAATAAAGGAAGATTCATTTCCTTCCAGGATATGCTTCTATGGCTTTCTGTAAGACAACGAGTGCACGCTCAAGGTCTTCCTTTTTCAGCACGTAAGCTATACGGACCTGATCAATTCCGGCACCAGGAGTGGTGTAGAATCCTGCAGCAGGAGCCATCATGACAGTTTCTCTCTCATATTCGAATTCAGCCAGACACCAACGACAGAATTTCTCCGCATCATCGACAGGTAGTTTTGCTACTGTGTAGAAAGCTCCCATCGGAATAGGAGAATAAACACCAGGTATACGGTTTAAACCATCAATGAGACATTTGCGTCGCTCTACGTACTCATCATATACGTCACGGTAATATTCTTCGGGGGCATCCAGTGATGCTTCTGCTACAATCTGTCCAATAAGAGGTGGAGACAGACGTGCTTGGCAGAACTTCATCACGGCTTTGCGTACCTCTGCATTCTTGGTTATAAGGGCACCGATACGGATACCACATTCAGAATAGCGCTTTGAGACAGAGTCGATCAGTATTACGTTCTGTTCTATTCCTTCCAGATGGCAGGCAGAAATATATGGGGAACCAGTATAAATATACTCACGGTACACTTCGTCGGAGAATAGATATAGGTCGTATTTCTTTACCAGGTCACGAATCTGCTGCATCTCCCGGCGAGTATATAGATAGCCGGTAGGGTTATTGGGGTTACAGATCATAATAGCGCGGGTGCGATCGTTGATCAATTCTTCAAATTTCTCCACTTTTGGAAGAGAGAATCCCTCCTCAATGGTTGTGGCAATGGTACGGATTTTAGCCCCAGCAGATATTGCGAATGCCATATAGTTGGCATAGGCTGGTTCCGGCACAATAATCTCATCCCCAGGGTTAAGGCATGAAAGAAATGCGAAAAGTACAGCCTCACTGCCACCCGATGTGATGATGATGTCATCAGCAGTTACGCTAATGTTATATTTTGCATAATAGCTGACTAATTTCTCACGATAACTCAAATAGCCTTGTGAAGGGGAATATTCGAGAATGTTACGATCAATGGTCTTCAGTGCATCAAGTCCCACCTGTGGTGTAGGCAGGTCTGGCTGTCCGATATTCAAATGGTACACATGAGTACCCCGTTTCTTGGCGGCTGCGGCAAGTGGAGCTAGTTTACGAATCGGTGATTCTGGCATCTCCAAGCCACGAACAGATATTTCTGGCATTGTTGTCTAATTTACGTAAATCAGGTGCAAAGGTACATTAATTAAAGATAAATACAAAATAATTTTTGCGTTTTTCAGAAATAATGCTTACTTTTGCGCATCCAAACAAACATAAATTATGAATTACGAAGAGCTTTTGGCATCAAGGAAAGACGGAAAACTCAACAAAACTTGTTTGCCGATAGGTGATTATTATCGCCAGCAGATAGATGGAAAATACCGTAGTGTCATTGATATTTATCCTGAGTTGAACAATAATATCAACTTTAGTGAGGCACTTAAAAAGGAATGTGAGCAGAATGCTTCCTTGACAAATCAGCATATCCTGCATTTCCGTCCCCAAGCCGAGGGTCATGATATTATCCGGTTAGAGTTGGAGCAGGGACAATATCAGCCATTAAAACATGTGTTGAATGATAATCCTTCCATTGTCGCTGAGCCCAATTTTATTGAGGAGTTCACTCGACAGTTGTTAGAAACGGCCTCTTATCTTCACTCACAGGGTGTCTTTGGTGTATGCTATTCACCAGAGACAGTGTTTCTTCGCAAAGGAGATAATGCAGTACTCTTGTCACACGTTGGTTCTCACTACATCTCCATGAGTGATCCAGGTCAGCTCTACCATGACGGGTCGGAGGAGTATGTGGCTCCTGAGGTAATGAGCAACGGAACGATAGACAATCGTTGTGACATATATTCTATAGGACGCCTTTTGCAGAAAGTCTTTGACCAGGCTGATATGCCGTTGGAGTTGCGTAAGGTGGTGAAGAAGGCTGTTAGTGACTCTCCCGAAGATCGCTTCAATACTCCAGACGAGATGCTTAGGAATATAAATAGGAAGCGTAACACCTACCGTTCTTTACTGACGGGATTCATAGCTGTAGCTATTGCAGGACTGGTGATTGCTCTCTATTTCGATATGATGCCGGAGAGTAATCCTGTCGAGTTCGTAAAACCAGCACCTCGTCAGGCAACCGATGACCTGATTGATGATGGCTTTAGTCCTGAAGAACTTGGCGTTATCAGTGATGGTGACTCTTTAGTGGCTATTGAGCAACGGTCACAGGAGGAGTATCAGGCAAAAGCGGAAGCAATCTTCCGTAAACGATATACAGCGGCTGCAGAGAAAATCCTTTCTAATATATATAATAAGGAGCACATGAATGTCACGGAAAAGAATTTCATGTCACAGAGTGAGTCAACAATTCAGGAACTGATGAAAGCCCAAGAGGAAATAGCTGGAGAGTCGTCACTCGATCCTTCCAGAAGCCAGTTGATAGCGACAGAGATTATTGAACGTATTACTGAGCAGAAAAAGAAAGAACTTGGAGGGTCTAACAGTCGTGGAATTCAGAAATAATTGGTACAAACATACTGAAATATCGAAAAATTAGCAATATGAGATCAAGAACAGCAATTTGGTTTGAATGTAAAATCAACTACGAGAAGACCATGGAAGATGGTCTGCAAAAGAAAGTGAACGAGACATATACTGTTGATGCACTCAGTTTTACAGAGGCAGAAAAGCGCATCATGGAAGAAATGTCGTCTTATATCAGTGGTGAGTTCACTGTTAAAGATATCAAGATAGCTCCCTACAAGGAGATTTTTTTTAGTGATGACCCTTCTGCCGACCGTTGGTATAAGACTAAACTGCAGTTTATTACCATAGATGAGAAGACGGAGAAAGAAAAGCGTAGCAGTGTAAACTACCTCGTGCATGCAGGAACACTGAAAGGTGCGGTCAACAATATCGAGGAAGTGATGGGAGGTACGATGATTGACTATGTTATCGCCAGTGTTACAGAGACATCGCTGATGGATGTCTTTGAATACGGAAAGACCAGTCAGGACGATAAACCTGAAATGGAGCGGTGATGGACTACGACGTTAAAGGGAATTTGAAAAAAGTACTTGCAAATTTGCCACAGGGTGTACGCCTTGTGGCTATTAGTAAGTATCACCCCAATGAATATATTATGGCTGCCTATGAGGAGGGACAGCGTATCTTCGGAGAGAGCCATGAACAAGAGTTGCGGCAGAAAGTGGAGTCGTTGCCTAAGGATATCCGTTGGCATTTCATCGGTCATTTACAGACTAATAAGGTGAAATATATTGCCCCTTACATCTCTATGATTGAGGCGGTTGACTCTTTCAAACTCTTAAAAGAGGTAGACAGGCAAGCGTCGAAGAACGGGAGGATTATCGATGTGCTTCTGGAACTTCATATCGCAGAGGAGGAAACAAAATACGGGCTAACCCCTGATTCCTGTCGCCAATTACTTGCCGATGGCGAATGGCGTGATTTGAAGCATGTCCGTATATGTGGTTTGATGATGATGGCATCATATGTGGAGAACGTGCAACAAATCCGTTCGGAATTCCAGATTGCAAAGAACCTGTTTGATGAGCTTAAAGCTCAGTACTTTGCTGACGACCCGTCGTTCTGCGAACGCTCATGGGGTATGAGTCATGACTATCCTATTGCTGTTGATGAGGGCAGTACTATGGTACGTGTCGGTACTGCCATCTTCGGTCCACGGGTTTATTAAATTTAGACTGTAGATAAGATATGAGATATAATCCATATAATCAACAAGGGGAATACGACCATTTTGTAGTGGAAAAGGAACAACCGTTGTTGGAGTTCCTGCTTGAAAACGTGAAACAGAGTCGTAATAAGATTAAATTGACGCTGCAGGGCAGGGGTATCCGTGTGAATGGGAAGACCGTGAGTCAGTTTGACTTTCCATTGAAACCCGGTATGAAGGTTGCCGTGAGTAAGACGAAACGCAATCAGACCCAGTTCAAGAGCCGTTGGTTGAAGATTGTTTATGAAGACCGCTGGATTATCGTCATAGAGAAGCAATATGGTATACTCTCTATGGCAGCAGGACACTCGTCACTCAATGTGAAGACGGTGCTGGACGACTATTTCAAGAAGTCGCATCAGAAATGCACGGCACATGTGGTACACCGTCTGGACCGTGACACCTCAGGGCTGATGGTATATGCGAAAGATATAGACACCGAGCAGGCACTGGAGCATTATTGGCATGAGATCGTGTATGACCGCCGTTATGTGGCTGTGCTGAGCGGAGAGATGGAGCAGAACGAGGGGACCATCGCTAATTGGCTGAAAGATAATAAGGCTTACGTCACCTATTCGTCACCGGTAGACAATGGAGGAAAGTATGCCGTCACCCATTTCCAGGTATTAGACCGCACGACAGATTACTCCTTGGTGGAGTTTAAACTGGAGACGGGTCGTAAGAATCAGATTCGTGTTCATGCCGCTGACATGGGACATCCTGTCTGTGGTGATGTGAAATATGGTAATGGTGATGACCCGTTACACCGTCTCTGCCTGCATGCCTTCCTCTTGTGCATGGAGCATCCTGTCACTCATGAGCGGATGGAGTTTGAGACCCCTATACCCGTTACTTTCCGACAGATTTTCAAATGATGATGAGTTATGGAAAATAATATTACCTATTATATTGTATTGTTGGTGATGGTCATCATCGGTGTTGTGGTAGTGAAGAAAATCGCAGGATGTCTCCTCAAGTCTGTCTTCACTATTATTCTGATAGTTATTATGGTCGCTTTGTGGTGGTTCTTTATCAGAGAAGGAGCAACCCCGCCGCAACTGTAAATCCGTAGATAAGAATGTTACGTGCCGTTTCCGCCAGACACTCGTTGAGTTGTTTGCCGTGGTGGATGCGTTTCATCTTCAGCCATGTATAGACATGCAGCAGCAGGTAGACAAAAGGTAGGATGAAGGCAAGTATGTGGCCATTCATCCAGAAGGTGACTCCCATCAAGCAGGCTGCTATTCCTATTCCCAAGTAGAGCGATTCCGTTGCTTGTTCGCCAATCCGTACCACCAGTGTCATTTTACTGTCACGGCGGTCATTGTCACGGTCTCGATAATTGTTGACTATCAGGAGAGCATCGATGACCAAGCCACAGGCGACGGAGGCGATGAATACTTCTGAGTTTATGGTGTGCAGCTGTATATAATATGTAGAGCATACAGGTACTATGCCGAAGAACAAGAGCACCAGCACATCACCGAGTCCCAGATAGGATAGGTGAGTAGTATATAGAAAACAGAACACTACGCAGAGAATTCCTATAAGAATCATCTCCAGTCCACCATAATATACAAGAGGTAATCCGATAACGCAAGCGGCACAGGTTGTGGAGGCTATCGCCCTTTTCATCGCATCAGTGCTGACCCACCCCTGTGTACATGCCCTTAAAGGACCAAGGCGGGTGGCTGCATCATCATTACCACGGGTATAATCGAAGAAATCATTGACGAAATTAGCGTCTATCTGCATGATGAGTGCGAAGAGCATGCAGAGAACTGCTGCAGTCCAACTAAAGACATTTTCACCATACGTTGAAGCATCGGTATAAGTTAGTGAAAGTCCGATAAGAACAGGAACGGCAGCCCCTGATAATGTTTTGGGACGTGCAGCGAGAATCCATGCACGAAGGGAGTTTTGTTTAATTGCGATATCGCTCATAATGATCTTTTTACTTGAAACTTCTTGCAAAAGTAAAGAATAATGTGTATATTTGCAAACATTTTAACCACTTTCTGATGATAAATAATACGGCCAGTCTTGATCTTGTGGAGTTTGTGGAAACACAAATATTACCTCGTTATACGGCATTTGACAAAGCGCATAACTTGAGTCATGTAACTCGTGTCATCCGTAATTCTATGACATTGGCTCGCCAGACTGGAGCCGATATGAATATGGTGTATGTCATTGCCGCCTATCATGATCTGGGGCTTAGTGGTCCACGGGCTATCCATCATATAACAAGTGGTAAGATATTGATTCAGGATGCAAGGCTAAAGCGATGGTTTTCTCCCGAACAGATCAAAGTGATGAAGGAGGCTGTTGAAGACCATCGGGCTTCTGCCTCACATGCGCCTCGTAGTATATATGGTAAGATTGTGGCGGAGGCTGATCGTGACCTTGCTCCAGAAACAGTGATTCGCCGTACCATACAGTTTGGACTAGCCAATTATCCCGAGATGGACCAGGAAGGACATTGGAAACGCTTCTGTCAACATATGAATGAGAAATACTCCGTCAACGGCTATATTCGCCTATGGATTCAAGGGTCAGAAAACGAGCGTAACCTGAATGAGTTACGCTCGCTAATAGTCCAGCCTGCTGCTTTGCGGAAAGTGTTTGACCAGATCTTTGAGGAAGAGCTATAGTGCCTATAGTACCTATAGTTCCTATAGTACCTATCAATTATAGAAATTCCAGGAAACGCCAAAGCGAAGTACATTGCCATTCGTGGGATAGTGGGGGGTCAGGAACATCATCTTGTTGCCAGAAGCATTATTCACATGACTCATCATCACAAAGAAGCGGGCACGCTTCAAATGGAAATTGGCATAGACATCCACAAAGGGATAGCCACCTAATTCTATACGGCTGTCCTCGTTCTTCTGAACAGCAAACTGTCCTAACTGGGGTACATAGTCGGGGGCGTAGTATTTCGTGAAGAAATAAGCATCACCACCTAACTCCACACTCAGGACTCTTGCGATTTTGAACTTGATGTAGAGGTTCGTGAAGATATTCAGGGCAGGCAGGGGTAGTACTTCCTTATTGCTGGAGTTCTGGTACGTTATCACATTCTCCCAGTTGAGAATACCTACACGGAAGTCCTGCCGAAGCTGTGCGGTCAGTATATTAATATTACCGCTTTCCTGATAGATACTTGCTGTCATGTCAGCGCGTCCGTCAACATCATCCGTAGCTGTCATAGCGTAATTGATGCCGAAATAGGTGTAGTTTTTTATCTCGTCAACGGCAACGCGAAGTTGGGTACGTGTCTTGGGAAAGGAGAAACGTCCTTCGATATGTGCTCTTGTTTCCGCACTCAGGTCCTTGTCCCACCACAGGTGCTTAGAGTGGAAGTTTTCTTGGAAGAACCTCGCCTTTGTGCGGTAGAAAAATGCCTTTGCAGCCAATTGCACAGTATCACCCAAAAGAGGGAAGTTAAGGTCAGCGAGAGCATCCAACTTCAAAGAGCCTGCATCCATTCCTGTCATGCAATAATCGGCTGAGATATTGTAATGAAGGGTCTTTCCCTGAGTCTTGGACAGTTCTCCTCCGACACTGAGACAGTGTCCCGTCCATGTGTTCAGAAAATAGGTGTCGCTGTCATCCTGAACATCGGGCATCTTGAACCGACGGTATTCATAGCTGAAGAAACCTTTTAATCCTGCCTTGGCATATTTATTGAAGCCTTCAAGGAGTGCAACGGCAAAGGTATTCTTGACAGAGAGGTATTTATACTGGTCATAGATAGAGTCATTACTATATTTGCTCTCGTCATTATAGTTGTAAAACGTATCGAGATAATAGTCAGTAGGACTAATGTATGCTTGATAAATACGGCTATGGCTATTAAGGTCAAGGGTATGGATGAAACTGGTGACAGGCACGTACTCCCGTTTCATAGTGGCATCTATAGAATCTTGATGTGCTTGGGCTGCCATCAAACTGTCCATTTTCTCCTGGGAGTCTACTTTGATACGGGTGGAGTCATTCATGATTGGTTTGCCACCGTCTTTGGGAAGATCTCCGGCAATACGGGCATTCTCTGGACGACCAGCCGGAATGCTCTCTGCTATCTTGCCATTTTTACGTCCAACGTCAGGGTCATTATTCTTTTCTTTGTTCTCACGTTCCTGTTTCTCTTTTACTGAAGCTGCAGCAAATTGGCGTGCCTTGATTTCTTCATCCGTCATTTTTACCTTACGATAAAAACCGATATTGTAGCGATGGGAGAGGAAGAAATGGATGGAGTTATTACGGTTCCAGTTCTTGGAGAGAACAGTCGGAATCTCCTCCTCACTAAACTGATCATCAAAACTCTCTGGATGGGTAATGTAATTATCGTTGGTTATACCGCCGTTCTCTGCTAACTTGCGGTGATAGGTAGAGAAAAGGGTATGCATCTGGTAGCGGTCACCAATATATGATCCGAAGAAGGATGCACGGAAATTTGAGTTACTTTGGTTCTGGTAATAACCGCGAGCATAATGATAGTCTAAGTCAAAACCGAGCCCCAGACGTTTGTTGGCATTGATGGCAAATTTGGCATCAATATGGTCCTCACCATTCTGCTTATTACCGCAGTTGTCATAACTGATATTCGTATAAGGAGACAGTGTGTTGACAAACAGGAAATTATCAGGCTCTTTCGTGGTGTAGTCATAAGGTTGTGTGAACAGGAAGTCACTGGTCATCTTACGGTCGATGAAGATACGGCTCAAGCGGGGCGTGTAGTTATTACCCGTCGTGTTGTATTCTCCATAGACTCCCGTGTTGAAAATGGTGTTTGGATAAAGGTGTAGCATGGTGTCCAGTTCCGCAGGACGAATATCTCCGAAACGGCGGTCAATAGTCCAAACACGAACCCCACGGGGAATCTCTTTGTTTTGTACAGAGTCTCGGCGGTTAGGATTAAAATTCCCATTACTCTCGTCTCGCTGAGTAATCATGCCCGTCTCGTCAATCTGGTTATAAACTTGTGCATGCATAGCGGTTGCCATGCATGCCAAGAATATCAGGATAAGTGATTGTGTCTTCAATTTCTGTCTTCAAGTTTGAGTAAGCGAACCACGACCTCAATGAACTTGAATGCCATGGCGGCTATAATAATATAGGTACCTGTGTCCTTGTGTCCCATGTAAAAGAGCACCATACCAGTAGCGGCACCGATGATGAATATCGTATTGAGGATATTACGGAGGAGTCTCATTTCAGCAAACCTTCAATTTTGTTGAACAGGTAATCCTTACGGTCAATGGTCTTACGGCGGAATTTACCTGTGAGAGGCAACAATTTTGTGTTTTTCTTATTCACAGCTTCTTTGTCGACAATCCACTCTTCTGCCTTATAACGCTGTGGGTTACGCTCTTCCTCATAAAAATACTTGATATGCGACATCTCCATAGTGACCTTTCCGTCTTGACAGTTAGCTTTCAGGACGTAGTAGAAACGGGTACGGTCAAGGGAGATGGCATTACTTCTGAACACCAGCCATTCCTCGTATCTGGCACCCAGTTCATAATCGGTGGTGTCTGCTTTTACAAAATCACTATTGATTTGGTTGGGCTCATGAATGACATCCTGGAAGAACTGTCCTACAATATTATATAATTGAAAGGCAGATTTGCCTGGAGCATCAAATGTCTTACTGAACACGACCTTGCCATCCACTAAAGGCACGGCGCCTTGTAAATATTTCTGGTCGGGGTTGGGCTTTGCCACCACCACCTTCTCAACGGCTTCTTTCTTTGTTTCTTTTTGATCCCAAGTGTTTTGGGCAAAACTGGTCATAGGAATGCTCGCTAAGACCAGCATCCACGCAAAATGTTTCATATTTATTGTCTGTTATTAATCATTTTGACTGCAAAAATACGAATTATCAACATAACTGCCTAATAAATTATGATAATTTATTTTAATTCGAGTTCTTTCTGTAACCGTAGGATTTCGTCTCGGTATTGGGCAGCTTGCAGGAAATCGAGTTTTTTTGCCGCTTCTTTCATGAGTCGCGTTGTCTCGGCAATACTCTTCTCTAATTGAGGTCTGGTCATTCGTCGTACGATAGGATCGGCGGCAAAAGCTCCTTGCTCCATCGGACTGATATACACAGACTGAGCTGCAGGTCTGTCGGCTCCAGTTTCTGTATATTGTTGCAGATCACTTTGTTTAAGTGCTTTCTCAATCTGTTTCGGTGTTATACCGTGTTCCTCGTTGTAGCGCATCTGTTTCATACGGCGACGTGCCGTCTCGTCAATAGTGAGTTGCATGGATGCGGTAATGGTATCGGCGTACATGATCACCTTGCCATTGATGTTACGTGCGGCTCGGCCAGCTGTCTGAGTCAGAGAGCGGTGGGAACGAAGGAAACCTTCTTTGTCTGCGTCTAAGATGGCTACCAGTGAGACTTCGGGCAAGTCAAGTCCCTCACGGAGGAGGTTGACACCAACCAATACATCATAAGTGCCGTTTCGCAGATTCTCAAGAATCTTGACACGGTCAAGGGTGTTTACCTCGCTGTGGATATAGGCTGTCTGAATTCCATGGTTCAAAAGATACTCACTCAATTCTTCTGCCATTCGCTTGGTAAGAGTCGTTACCAAAACCCTTTCTTTCTGATGGACTCTTGTGAGGATCTCGTCCATGAGGTCGTCTATTTGATTCTCTGTCGGGCGGACTTCTATCTCTGGGTCTAACAATCCTGTCGGACGGATTACTTGTTCAACGACAATGCCTTCAGCCTCATTCAACTCATAATCTGCGGGGGTGGCACTGACGTAAACAACCTGATTGGTCATCTGTTGGAACTCTTCAAAGGTGAGAGGACGATTGTCGAAAGCTGCAGGAAGACGGAAGCCAAATTCTACGAGGTTGGTCTTACGTGCTCTGTCACCTCCATACATAGCACTAATCTGAGGAACACTGACATGACTTTCGTCAATGAACATGAGGTAGTCCTCTGGGAAGAAATCAAGCAGGCAGTAGGGGCGTTCACCTGCTTGTCTGCCGTCAAAATAGCGGGAATAGTTCTCAATGCCGGAACAATGTCCCAGTTCCTTGATCATTTCCATGTCGTATTCCACGCGCTCTTTGATACGTTGTGCCTTGATACTGTCACCGATTTCCTCAAAGAATGCCACTTGTTTTACCAAGTCATCTTGTATCTGTCGGATGGCGATGTTGGTCTGTTCTTGTGATGTCATGAAAAGATTCGCAGGATAGAGTTTGTATTCTTCAAAAGAAGCAAGCCTGTCCATGGTCATGGCATCCAACTCTTCTATGGCATCAATCTCGTCATCCCAGAAAGTGATACGGAGAACAGCTTCATTATATGCCATGGCGATATCAACGGTATCACCTTTTACACGGAAACATCCACGTTTCAGTTCTATGTCATTCCTGACATAGAGAGCCGCGACTAATTTTCTTAACAAAGCATTGCGGTCAAGGATTTGACCCTTGTGAATCTCAATGACGTTTTCATGCAAAGCGACAGGACTTCCCATGCCGTATATACAACTAACAGAAGATACAACGATAACGTCTTTCCTTCCTGAAAGTAAGGCACTTACCGCACGAAGTCGAAGGCGGTCAATCTCTTCGTTGATGGCAAGGTCTTTCTCTATATAGGTGTCAGTCGTAGGTAAATATGCCTCAGGTTGGTAATAGTCATAATAGCTGACATAATACTCAACGGCGTTATCAGGAAAGAAACCTCTCATTTCCTCATACAACTGGGCTGCGAGCGTCTTGTTATGTGAAAGAATCAGTGTGGGACGGTTTATATTTGCAATAACATTTGCCATTGTAAACGTTTTGCCTGACCCTGTCACTCCCAACAGTACTTGTGATTTGTCTCCACGGTTTAAACCGTCAGTGAGTTGTCGGATAGCTTCTGGCTGGTCGCCTGTCGGCTTGTATTTTGATGTAAGATTGAAGTTCATAACATGCAAAAGTACGAAATTTCTTCGTAACAAACGTTATAATCGTTGGATAATTGCTAAATTTCATTCGTTTTCCTTTGGAATTAACGGAAAAATAACTAATTTTGCATGTCAAATTTGATAAAGGATGAAGAAAAGCAATCTCTTGATACTCTGTTTGGCTGCTCTTTTGAGTAGTTGTGCCTCGGAGTTTAATAAGGTTTATAAGACTGCGGATAACGATTACAAGTATGAATACGCCAAGCAGTGTTTTGCTATGGGTAAATTTCAACAGGCTAGTTCGTTACTTCAAGATTTGGTAATGCTCCAGAAAGGAAGGGACAATGCACAAGAATGTCTTTATTTGTTAGGTATGTCGCAATACTGCAATAGAGATTATGAATCCGCAAGTGCTACCTTCAAGAAATATTATTCAAGTTATCCGAAGGGTAATTTTGCTGAGCAGGCTTCATTTTATGTTGGTCAATCACTTTATAAAAGTGCACCGGAGCCCCGTTTGGACCAGACACCAACTATTGGGGCAATTAATGCATACCAGCAGTTCCTGGATCTTTATCCTGATTCAGAATTGAGATCCATAGCGCAGAAGCGTTTATTTGATCTGCAGGATAATTTAGTGCAGAAGGAATACCTTTCTGCGCAACTTTATTATAATTTAGGAGGATATTTTGGAAATATCAATGCAAATACGGAGAGTAACTACGAAGCATGTATTATTACAGCTCAAAACGCATTGAAAAATTATCCTTATACAAAGATAAGAGAGAAATTCTCTGTACTTATTATGAAAAGCAAATACTATTTGGCAGAGAATAGTTCTGAGGAGAGACGACTGGAACGTTATCGTGACGCAGAGGATGAGTGTTATGGTTTCCTCAATGAATATCCAGAGTCTAAGGAGTGTGCTACTGCTGAGAAGTTTATCACTAAATGTAAAAAAATAACAAAAGATTAATATATGGATTACAAAAAGTCAAAAGCGCCCGTTAACACAGTGACCCGTAACATCATGGATCTCTGTGATGAGACTGGCAACATTTATGAGAGTGTAGCAATTATTTCGAAGCGTGCTAATCAGATTAGTGTTCAGATAAAAGAAGATCTGAGTAAGAAACTGGCTGAGTTCGCCTCTTATAACGATTCTCTGGAGGAAGTGTTCGAGAACCGTGAACAGATAGAGATCTCACGTTATTATGAGAAACTCCCCAAACCCACACTGTTGGCAACTCAGGAGTTCATAGAGGATAAGGTATATTGGCGTGATCCTGCCCGTGATCAGGCTATGGTCCAGGAGGAGCGTTTGTAATCTTATGATACAGCGTAAACAAACGATATTCCTGTTTCTTGCTGCCGTTTTTGGTATCCTCTCATTGTGCATGCAGTTAGCTGCTGTATCTTATGAGGGAATGACCACATGGCGTATTTTTAGCCTATGGGCAATAGGACAGAATAATACCAGTTCTTTTATCCCTTGTCCGTTGTTCATCTTGATGATCCTGTCTGCCACATTGAGTGTATGTACCATATTCCTTTATAAGCGTCGCCCTTTACAGGCACGTCTTTGTATGGTTAACATCTTTATCATGGTGTTATGGTATATCTCGATGATTGTGGTCAGCAAGCAGTTGGCACCTGATGCCGCCAACTTCCATTTAGAGATGGCTTCCTCGTTCCCTGCTGTAGTGGCTATTCTTCTTTTTATGGCTCGCAAGGGGATACAGGCTGACGAGCGACTGGTACGTGCTGCAGACAGGATTAGATAAGTATAAGAATAGACAATCAGTATCCATACGACAAAAGGGTGGTTTCCTTACGAGAAACCACCCTCTTGTTTACGAGAAACTATTGATTAGTAGTCGAAGGTACCGAACTCACTTTGTATAGTCAGGCTCTTCTTACCTTCCTCAATATGTCCGATGACCTGTGCGTCGATATTGAATGACTTGGACAGGGCGATGACCTTGTCGGCGACTTCTGGGCGTACATAGATCTCCATGCGGTGTCCCATGTTGAATACCTGGTACATCTCCTTCCAGTCAGTACCGGAGCATTCATGGATAGCATGGAAGAGGGGAGGTACGGGGAACATGTTGTCCTTGATGACACGGCAGTTGTCGTTGACGAAGTGCAGAACCTTCGTCTGGGCACCACCCGTGCAGTGTACCATACCATGAATCTCAGGGCGCAGCTCGTCCAACAGTTTCTTGATGACAGGAGCATAGGTGCGGGTAGGAGAGAGCACTAACTGACCTGCATCCACAGGAGAGCCCTCTACGGCATCTGTCAGTTGATACTTACCACTATATACCAACTCATCGGGTACGGCATGGTCAAAACTCTCGGGATATTTCTCGGCAAGATACTTGGCGAAGACATCATGGCGTGCGGAGGTCAGACCATTGCTGCCCATACCGCCGTTATAGCGTTTCTCATAGGTTGCCTGTCCAGTGCTGGAGAGTCCTACGATGACATCCCCCGGACGGATATTGGCATTGTCGATAACATCACTGCGTTTCATACGGCAGGTGACGGTAGAGTCTACGATGATGGTGCGGACAAGGTCGCCCACGTCTGCCGTCTCACCACCTGTAGGATAAATACCAATCCCCATCTCACGCAGTTCGGCAAGCAACTCATCCGTACCGTTGATGATGGCAGAGATGACCTCACCGGGCACCAGCATCTTATTACGTCCGATGGTACTGCTGACAAGGATATTGTCGACGGCACCCACACAGAGCAGGTCGTCGGTATTCATTACGATAGCATCCTGTGCGATACCCTTCCATACGGAGAGGTCACCCGTCTCCTTCCAATACATATAGGCAAGACTCGACTTCGTACCAGCCCCGTCAGCATGCATGATATTGCAATACTCTGGATCGCCACCCAAGATGTCCGGGATAATCTTACAGAAAGCCTGTGGGAAGATTCCCTTGTCGATGTTCTTGATGGCGTTATGTACGTCTTCCTTTGCGGCACTGACACCGCGCATCATATATCTGTTATCAGTCATTTAATTCTCAATTATCAATTAAAACTTAACCTGTGGTGCTTTCTCCGCTCCAGCCTCTGCCTCGAACTTATCCATCTTGGCAAAGCCGAAGATACCGGCAAAGATGTTCTTGGGGAAAGAACGAATCTCCACATTATAGGTCTGGACAGCCTGGTTGTACTTATTGCGTGCCTCGTTGATGCGGTTCTCTGTTCCCTCCAGCTGTACCTGCAGGTCACGGAAGTTCTCGTTAGCTTTCAGGTCAGGATAGTTCTCCTGAATGGCAATCAAGCGACCGAGGGCACTGCCCAGTTCACCCTGTGCCTGTTGGAACTCCTTCAGCTTCTCTGGTGTCAGTGTTGAAGCATCGAGGTTGATAGAAGTTGCTTTAGTGCGGGCAGCTACTACATCCTCCAGGGTCTGCTTCTCATGAGCGGCATAGCCCTTGACGGTCTCCACGAGGTTAGGAATCAGGTCGGCACGACGCTGATAGGTTGACTGTACATTGGCTAATGCCGTTGTTGCCTGTTCCTGCACACCAACCATTGAGTTGTAAGCACTGGCAGCCCATGCGCCGATGATGACGACGACTGCGATAATGGCGATTAGTGATTTGCTGATTTTCATAATTCTAATTTATTACGTTATTTTGTTATTTCGACTGATATTACCATCTTGACGTGGCACCGCCGCCACCGAAGGAGCCTCCTCCGAAGGAACCGCCACTGAAACCTCCGCCCCCTCCGGAGAAACCACCGCCTCCACCATAGAATCCACCACCTCCTCCAGATGGGGCCTCATAGAATGGGTTAGAGCGTATGTGTGACATTCCGACAAGGGTGAGCCATTGATACTTGTTGTTGAGGCGTAAGAAGAACAGACACCAAGCTATGAAGAAGAGCATATACATACCAATAGTGGCAGCTATCTCATTGTCTAATTCCTCACTCTCACTGGTCAGGGATGACATCTGTGGCAACTCCTTTTTCTGTATGGTGGCAAAAATCGCCTCTGTGAGATATAGCATGCCACTGTCGGGCATCTCAGCACGCATGGCAGGAATCACATATTCTTGTTGGAGACGACGGCATTCCACATCCGTCAAATCACCCTCAAGACTTCTTCCCGGTGAGATGTTGATGCTATGGTCAAGGTAACCGACTACCACCATCAGTCCCCGGTCGTTCCTTCCCACACCATACTTATTACCTACATCTTGGGCGAAACGGAAGGGGTCGTCATTCTCAATATGGTTGACGATGATGACTGCCGACTCTATGCCCAGTTCCTTGTCGAGACGCTGGAGTGTCTGGTTCATCTGGTCCACTGTCGTCTGTGACAATATCTGGTCTGGGTTGGATACGTATTGGCTGGCATCCTGCAGGTGTGGCATAGGAATAGTCTCCGCATTCCAATATCTTTCCTCTGTTGTATTCATAACGGAAGAGGAGGGGATGTCTTTGGTAGGGAGAGAGTATGAGCAAAAGAGAAAAGCCGCACCCAGTCCAATCAGGAATATCCATCCCCAAGTCCTGCGAGCCTTGCACCAGGCGGGATTCATCTTCTCCCATGTCGCTGTCAACTGGCGGCGCTTATGCATATACTCACGAGCCAGGTTCTGGTACAGCTTGGAGTATTTACGCTTGGAACCTATGCTGTCTTGCTGATACTGCCATTCCAAATCAGTGATGGCATTGTTGTATTGTGCTACGAGGTCTTTGATATCCATTGTCTTCTGCATCAGAGCCGTATAAGGGGTATAGTCCCACCGTCGAGTGATGGTGAAACCGCCTCCTATCAACAAGGCAATGAAACCGAGGAAATAGATAAAAGTCGTAGTCATATCAATCGTTTATTTCTCGTGCCAGAACTCCCATGATGAGAACGCCTGCAGGAGCAGCATCTCCAGTCCGTTCTTCACGTTGGCACCGTATTCGGCACCTCGTTTCATGAAGAGCGTCTCGTCGGGATTATAGATAAGGTCATAGAGGATGGTGTGACTGTCCATAGCCTCATAAGGCAGTTCGGGACACACCTCTGTCTTTGGATACATCCCCACGGGGGTGCAGTTCACAATCACATTATACTCTTTCACCACTTCAGGCGTGATATTCTTGTATTGGATGGTGCCCGGACGTTCATAACGGCTGACAAAGACGGTCTCCAGTCCAAGGTTGCGAAGTCCGTAGTCAATTGCCTTTGAGGCACCTCCTGTCCCGAGTATCAATGCCTTACGGTGCCATTTCTTATCCAGCATCGGCTCGATACTCTTGGTGAATCCTATCACGTCAGAGTTATAGCCTTTCAGTTCGATTTTACTGCCGCGATGGGTCACACGTATTACATTTACCGCACCGATGGCACGAGCCTCCGGTGAGATGTTGTCGAGGAAGGGAATGACCTTCTCCTTATAGGGGATGGTCACGTTGAGCCCTTTAAGTTCAGGGTTAGATCCAAGCACCTCAGGAAGTGCGTCGATGTTGGGAATCTCGTAGTTCTCGTACACAGCGTCGATGCCTTCATCCTGAAACTTCTGGTTGAAGTAACTGATAGAGAACGAGTGTCCTAGCGGGTAACCGATGAGTCCGTACTTGTTCATAATTTCTTTTCCTTTCCTTTATTGATTATTTAGTTGCAAAATACATCGTGCAGATACCAAAAGTCAGTCGTTTGAAACTAGCCTCCCTGAACCCAGCCTTTCTCAATATTTCCACCATCTGCTCTCCTTGCGGGAATGCCTCGATGGTCTTGGTAAGATAGGAGTAGGCAGAGGTGTCTTTGGAGATCAGTCGCCCATAGACAGGCAGTACCGTATGGGAGTAGATATGGAAGAGCTGCTTCATCGGGAAACTCACGGGTGTCGTCAGTTCCACGATGCTCAGATGTCCCCCCGTCTTCAAAACGCGGCACATCTCCTTCAGTCCTTGGTCAAGGTTAGAGAAGTTGCGTATACCGAAAGCCGCTGTCACAGCGTCGTAGGTGTTGTCGGCATAAGAGAGGTGCAGACAGTCTTCCTTCTCGAAGGAGATGATATCCTGCAGTCCTTTCTCTGTCACCTTCTTCCTGCCAATCTCCATCATCCCTTCGCTGATGTCTGCCCCCACCAGACGGGCAGGTTTCAGCATCTCTGCGGAGAGGATGGCGAAATCTCCGGTACCTGTAGCGATGTCGAGAATCGCCTGGGGCTGATAGGGTGCTAACTGGCGTATCGCTTTCTTGCGCCATCCCTTGTCAATGTCCCATGAGAGACGATGGTTAAGGGTGTCGTAGGTAGGAGCGATGTTGTCAAACATCTGCTCCACCTGCGTCGTCTTCTCACCCTCGTGATAGGGGTTTATCGTCTCTTGTTTATAATTCATACTATAGGCACTATAGTTACTATAGGTACTATACCTACTATTTCCTTGATTTCAGATACTCACTGACATTCTTCTCGATACGGGCTGCGATATCGTCATTATCGCCAGCCTTCTCGAACTTCTCACCGATGATATGCTCGTAGAGCTCGATATAACGGTCGCTCACGCTCTCTGCATATTCGTCGGTAATCTCCGGCATCACCTGTCCGGGCTCGTTCATGAAGTTATGCTCGATAAGCCACTGGCGTACGAACTCCTTGGAGAGCTGTTTCTGTGGCTCACCCTTGGCGAGTTTCTCCTCATAGCCGTCGGCGTAGAAGTAACGGCTGGAGTCGGGAGTGTGTATCTCGTCGATGAGGTATACCTTGCCGTCACGCTTGCCGAACTCATATTTCGTATCTACGAGGATAAGACCCTGCTTCTTGGCAATCTCCTGACCACGGGCAAAGAGCTTGCGGGTATAGTCCTCCATCACGGCATAGTCCTCGGCACTGACGATACCCTGTGCGATGATCTCTTCTTTCGAGATGTTCAGGTCATGACCCTCGTCGGCTTTGGTGGTAGGGGTGATGATCGGCTCGGGGAAACGCTCGTTCTCCTTCATACCCTCGGGTAGTTTCACGCCACACAGTTCACGGCATCCGTTCTTATACTCACGCCATGCACTGCCTGTCAGGATGCTACGGATAATCATCTCCACACGGAAGCCCTCGCACTTCAGACCTACGGTAACCATGGGGTCGGGAGTAGCCAGCTTCCAGTTCGGACAGATGTCACTGGTGGCATCCAGGAACTTAGCGGCAATCTGGTTGAGCACCTGTCCCTTGAAAGGAATACCTTTCGGCAGGATGACATCGAAAGCCGAGATACGGTCAGTGGCAACCATCACCATCAGGTCATCGTTGATGTTATACACGTCACGGACTTTTCCGTGGTAAACACTCTTTTGTCCCTCAAAATTGAAGTCAGTCTTTGTTAATGCTTTCATTGTTTATCTTGATTTTGTTTTCTTTGTCAAATCGTTCGTAGGCATTGACGATACGTGTCACCAGTTTATGGCGTACGATATCTTTGCGTCCCAGTTCCACGACCCCGATACCCTCCACGTCTTTCAGGATGCGTAGTGCCTCCACTAGTCCAGAGAGTTGTGACTTCGGAAGATCTATCTGTGTCATGTCACCCGTGATGATCATCTTCGTGTTCCATCCCATGCGGGTCAGGAACATACGGATCTGTTGCGGGGTGGTGTTCTGTGCCTCGTCGAGAATGACGACGGCATCGCTCAGTGTCCTGCCTCGCATAAAAGCGAGTGGGGCAATCTGGATGACATGTTTCTCCATCATGTCCTGCAGCTTCACCTGTGGCAGCATGTCCTCCAAGGCATCATATAATGGTTGGAGGTACGGGTCAATCTTATCCTTCATGTCACCAGGCAGGAATCCCAGTTTCTCACCTGCCTCCACGGCAGGGCGGGAGAGGATGATCTTCTTCGCCGTCTTCTCTTTCAGTGCCTTCACGGCGAGTGCGATGCTGAGGTAGGTCTTGCCTGTTCCCGCCGGTCCTACGGCAAATACCATGTCGTTCTGCTCATAGGCATCAATGAGCTTCTGCTGGTTCTCCGAACGTGCCTTGATGGCTCGTCCCGACATGGAGTAGCAGACAACTCCCTCCGGCACCTCGTCCTTCGTACGGTGCCCCTTGACGATGTCCAGGATATCCTCTTCCTTCAGTGCGTTGAATCTCAGTACGTGCTGTCGCATCTTCTCGGCACTCTCCTCAAAGGCGGCCATCTGCTCCTCATCACCCAAAATACGGATGACATTGTCGCGTGCCACAATCCTCAGTTTCGGATACAATGCCTTCATCATCTGCAAATGGGCATTCCCTGTGCCGTAAAAGACAACAGGGTCTATATCCTCTAATACAATATGCTTCTCTATCAAAATAACGTTATTTTCTTATGAGATTGCAAAGTTACAAAAAACAAGTGAAACGCAAAAGGAAACCAACAAAAAAATTACCAGTCGTCATTCTCTTTCTCATCTTACTCATTCATTATCTATTCGGTTGCAAAGATAGTGAATATTTCGGTTATCCTCTCATGATTGACCTAAAAAGACTGAAAGCATCAGCAGATTAAACCGCTCTTCGACATCAAGGCCATCCTCGACAAGAAGCAGACTTAAACGCGCGCATACATAAAGTTTTTTACCCTTGCAACCGTTGCCGCCTTGCAAGACTATTTGATAATCAGGCGATTACGGTAACAACGAGGTGACAAGGGTGACAACGAATGGCGTTTTTGCCCATAAAATACGTATAAAAACGAGTGAAGTCCTCCTTGTGAAGCCTTAGGCTTCGGGGGACGAAGCCCTAAGCTGCGAGGGTCGAAGCCCGGGGCTCCAAGGGTCGGAGGTACGGGCTTCGTGCCCCTTGGGGATTATCCCTAAGACCCTTGGGGATAGTTCCTTTACCCCCAAAGGAATGCCTTGCGTCACCTATAGGTGATATCGGAGTACCCCCATAACTGATATCGGAACGAGTGATAAACTATATCTTTATCAAATGGAGGCTTTAACTGACCCGATTATGGGCTTCAACTGATATGAAAAAAGGCTTCAGTCGGTAACAAAGCAATGGTCAGTCGGTAACAAAACAATGGTCAGTCGGTAACTGATTCCGAAGAATTTTTAAGAGAATCGAAAAAACTACTCCCCTCCTCCCGTCAGGTGGCTCAAACCCCGATAAATAAAGGGCGGAGGGGACGGGAGTAGTTGGTTGAACATCTCCCATACTACTCCTGTGAAGTCGAAAGAGGGAGTAGTACGGGACTGGTTGAAGCAACTACTCCCGTCGTGAAACGCCTTGTACATCGGTGTTTCAGAAGAAAACGGGAGGAGGGGACTAGTTTATTTTGAGTTAATTATTTGGTAGATTAAATGAATTATTATACCTTTGCAGAAGAAAACTATAAGGGTATCTGTGAAAGAAAATATTAACACAAATTACAAACACTAGACTCATAGCAGCATGACATTATTTAATCAAGAAGAGGTAAACACAGGAAGACAATGGGCTTTCGATTTTACCAAAATGGTTGCCATCGTGTCGATGGTACTCGTCCATACCTTTATTTATATCTATGGTGAGGACAAGATGATTTATGGATTCCAATATCGTTTGAACAATATCTATGGCGGTGTGTTAGCTGCACCCGCCTTTATGTTCGCGATGGGTGTGGGTGTGGCTTATAGCCGTCGCAACGATGCCATGACGATGCTTCAACGAGGTATCAAACTGGTTATTGCGGGCTATTTGCTCAATGTGGTACGCTGTATTCCGCAGCTGCTACTGTGGCAGGGCGGGTATGGCGAGAGTCATTATGGCTTGTTTCTTGAGGAACTGTTTCTCTTCGACATCCTGCATTTCGCAGGCTTTGCCTTCCTGCTGTTCGCACTGTTGCAAAAACTGCATGCCTCATCAACGGCTGTCCTCGTGGTAAGTATCGCTTTATCGGTATTCGGCACTTTCGTGCGTTCTGTTGATATGGGGAGTATGTGGGGTAACCTGCTGTGCTATTCCTTTGTTGGTATTCATGTGGGAGAGATATGGTCCAGTTTTCCACTTGCCAACTGGTTTATCTTTGTGGCGGCAGGCTACTGGACAGGCAAGCTTATCCGCCGGTGTAACAACCTTGCCCGCTTCTATGCCCTGGTCATTCCTGCCGCTGGTTTCATCTTTACGGTCGGTATGATTTATTTCTCCCACCGTGCGTTTGGTATGTTTAGTGAGGAGAACGACGATATGTTCTATTATCTGACCCCTTTAGATGTCCTGATATGTATTGCAGGCTCAATGCTGGTTTCCGGTATGGGGCATTTCCTCATGCCTAACGAGCCAAAGGTGGTGTATGATGAGGTAAAGCAGATAGCAAGCGATGTGACTCGCATCTACCTTATCCACTGGGTCTTCGTTTCCTATCTTGTAGGCGGTGTTCTTGATGGCGTGCTACACTTTAAGCCACATCAGTTCGTGGTATTCTTCATCGGTATTGTCATACTGGTTATATCAACATGGCTGGCAAGACAGAAGCCTTTCACAAACATTAAGATATGAGGTTGATATCTTTATTAGAAAAAACAAACATAAGGCACCCTCCCAAATCGGGAGGGTGCCTTATGTATTGTGGTACCGGTATAGACACCGGGAGAGTAGGAGGACATGAGGAGTGCCATCTTCTTTACCTTTGCTGGTGCGTTGACACAATGTAAAGGTATAACCTTCACCTTTTATCAACGAACTTATAGTCCTTATACTGGGAATGGGGGAAAGTAAACAGGTCGTCAGGGATGCCGCCCACCTTGAAGTTCGTGATCTTGATGGTGGTATGGAAGATGCCCACTTTCACACGGACATTGATAGGGTGGTGCGTATGGTGGTCAAGCAGGACACGAGCCTCCTTGATACCCTTTACACCCTTCTTTGCCTTCAGCGTGATATAATAACCCTTCTCCGGGTCGTTCTTAATACTGTAATTGTAGTTGTCAGGTATAAACTTAAACTTAGTGGCATATTTGTCACGTTTCTCGGAATGGGCATCATAGATGGTGACAGTCTTCTTCTTACGCTCTAAACGATAATAAGTGACATCATCATTCCATGCTATATATTTCTCATCCGTGAACTTACTCTTCTTACCCTTATTCCAGATAGTGCCCTCCGTCTTGTAGATGCCAATGATATTGACGGCATAATGCAGTTGGGAACCCTCTGGACCAAATACCATATTATACGCCTGGTCAAACATCCTGCGTGCCTGACGGGCATTAGGAGACTCCTGTGCCTGCAGTCCCATGGGGAGCAACAAGCACAGGAGAATCAATACTGAAAATTTATAGATAATTCTCAATGAACTATAAACTATGAACTATAAACTATGAATTATGAATTATACTCCTGCCATGACTTGATCTTGATGTCCTCTTCCTTCAGAGCGGTAAATGCCTCGATGAATGCTTTGGCAAGACGGACATTGGTCATCAGAGGAATATTATGGTCGATAGCACCACGGCGGATGCGGTAACCATTGGTCAACTCACGCTTGGTGTGGTTCTTCGGCACATTGACGATGAGGTCGAACTGGTGGTTGGCAATCATGTCCATCACATTGTTCTCACCATCCTCATCAGGCCAGCAGACAGTAGTTGCCTCGACACCATTCTCATTGAAGAACTTGGCAGTACCAGCGGTGGCATATACCTTATAGCCCTTCTTCACGAGTTCACGGGCAGGCTCCAGCAAGCTGACCTTACCCTTGGCGGCGCCACTGGAAATCAGTACGCTGCTCTTGGGGAGGCGGTAGCCGGTGGCAATCAGTGCGTTCAGCATTGCCTCGTTGAGGTCATCGCCCAGACATCCTACCTCACCCGTTGATGACATGTCGACACCCAGTACAGGGTCGGCATTCTGCAGACGGGCAAACGAGAACTGGGATGCCTTCACACCGATGCGGTCGATGTCGAACTCACTCTTCTCTGGTATCTGATAAGGAGCGTCCAGCATAATCTTGGTCGCTGTCTCGATGAAGTTACGCTTCAGGATCTTCGATACGAAGGGGAACGAACGGGAAGCACGCAGGTTGCACTCGATGACCTTCACCTCACGGTTCTTGGCAAGGAACTGGATATTGAAAGGTCCGGAGATATTCAACTCCTTCGCAATCTTACGGGAAATCTTCTTGATCTGACGGATGGTGGAGAAATAGATGTGCTGTGCAGGGAATACCATCGTGGCATCACCAGAGTGTACACCGGCATACTCCACATGCTCGGAGATGGCATACTCAACGACCTCACCCTTGTCGGCGACAGCGTCGAACTCAATCTCCTTGGTATCCGTCATGAACTTCGAAACCACTACCGGGAACTCCTTCGACACCTCTGTTGCCATGGAGAGGAAGCGGTGCAGCTCCTCATCATCGTAGCAGACATTCATGGCAGCACCAGAGAGTACGTAAGAAGGACGGACAAGGACGGGATAGCCTACCTCCTCAACGAACTCCTTGATATCGTCGAAAGAGGTCAGGGCACGCCATGCCGGCTGGTCGATACCCAGTTTGTCGAGCATGGCAGAGAACTTGTCGCGGTTCTCGGCACGGTCGATATTGACAGGACTGGTACCCAGGACGGGAACGCCCTGACGATACAACTTCATGGCGAGGTTGTTAGGAATCTGACCACCCACGCTGACAATCACACCGCGAGGCTCTTCCAGGTCGATGACATCGAGCACACGCTCCAGTGACAACTCGTCGAAATACAAACGGTCGCACATGTCATAGTCGGTAGATACCGTCTCGGGGTTGTAGTTAATCATGATGGACTTATACCCCAGCTTGCGTGCCGTGTTGATGGCATTCACCGAACACCAGTCGAACTCCACGCTCGAACCGATACGGTAGGCACCGGAACCCAGTACGATGACAGACTTCTCGTTCTTATAGTAGCTGATATCGTGCTTGGTAACGTATGGCTTGCCATCAGGAGTGGCAAAGGCTGGCGTATGGGTATAGGTGAAATACAAGTAGTTGGTAAGCTCAGGATGCTCAGAGGCAACGGTGGGGATGCGCTTCACGGAAGGCATGATACCCTTGGACTTACGATACTGGCGTACCTGCAGGTTCTCCTTCTCCATATTGCCTGTCTGTGGCTTCAGGACGAAGCGGGCAATCTGGAAGTCGGAGAAACCGCACTGCTTCACCTCTAATAATAACGAGGTGGGCAGGTCTTCCAACTGGTTGTACTCCATCAGCTGATGCTTCAGGTCTACGATATGCTTCAGTCGCTCCAGGAACCACTTGTCAATCTTGGTGAGTTCCTCGATATGGTCGATGGTGTAACCTTCCTCCAGAGCCTGTGCGATGGCAAAGATACGGAGGTCGGTAGGATTGGCAAGTGCATCCTCCAGGTTGTCGAACTTGGTGTGGTCGTTGCCCACGAATCCGTGCATGCCCTGTCCTATCATGCGGAGACCCTTCTGAATCATCTCCTCGAAGGAGCGTCCGATAGACATGATCTCACCCACAGACTTCATGCTGGAACCGATATGACGGCTGACACCAGCAAACTTGGTGAGGTCCCAACGGGGAATCTTGCAGATCATATAGTCGAGGCTGGGAGCCACGTATGCTGAGGAGGTCGTACCCATCTCACCAATCTGGTCGAGGGTGTAACCCAATGCAATCTTGGCTGCTACGAAGGCGAGGGGATAACCCGTTGCCTTGGAGGCAAGAGCGGAAGAACGGCTCAGACGGGCGTTGATCTCAATGATACGGTAGTCGTTGGTGTTGGCATTGAAAGCGAACTGGATGTTGCACTCTCCGACGATGCCCAAATGCTTCACGCACTTAATCGTAATTTCCTGTAGCATTTTTACCTGCTCCTCTGATAATGAGCATGTTGGAGCTACGACAATAGACTCACCAGTGTGGATGCCGAGGGGGTCGAAGTTCTCCATGGAGGCAACGGTGAAGCAACGGTCGTTAGCATCACGGATGCACTCAAACTCAATCTCCTTCCATCCCTTCAGCGACTCCTCGACGAGAATCTGGGGAGCGAAGGTGAAGGCACTCTCAGCAAGTTCCACGAAGGCTTTCTCGTCAGGACAGATACCACTGCCCAGACCACCCAGTGCGTATGCAGAGCGGATCATGATGGGGAAGCCAATCTCACGGGCTGCCTTCAAAGCATCGTCCATGTTCTCTACGGCATGAGAGACAGGTACTTTCAAATTGACCTCAGCCAGCTTCTTGACGAAGAGGTCACGGTCCTCGGTGTTCATAATAGCCTCTACAGAGGTGCCCAGCACTTCCACACCATACTCTTTCAGTACTCCGCTCTGATAGAGTTCCGTACCACAGTTCAGTGCCGTCTGTCCACCGAAAGCGAGGAGAATACCGTCAGGACGCTCCTTCTTGATAATCTCTGTGACGAAATGCGTGGTAACGGGTTGGAAATACACCTTGTCGGCGATACCCTCAGAAGTCTGGATGGTCGCAATGTTCGGATTCACGAGAACAGAGGAAATACCTTCTTCGCGTAAAGCCTTCAGTGCTTGAGATCCCGAGTAGTCAAACTCGCCTGCCTGTCCGATTTTAAGGGCACCCGAACCTAATACGAGTACCTTCTTCAATTGTTTCTTCATATCGTAGATAAATTTTTGTGATTGCTACATTTCGGGTTGCAAAGGTAGTGATTTTTATGGGAATCACAAAACATCATTTATATAAAAAATACTAATGCGCATGATTAACGTATGAATATTTAAGAAATTATTTGTATATTTGCATTCCAAATTACTAACACAAAACATTTGTTGAATTAAGTATTATGAAGGATTTCAATTATTACGCACCTACGGAAGTGGTGTTCGGAAAAGAGTCGGAAGAGCAGGTTGCTCAGATGGTGAAGAAATATGGCGGACACCGTGTCCTCGTGCATTATGGTGGTCAGAGTGCCAAGCGCTCAGGACTGCTGGATAAGATTTGCCGTCTGCTTGACGAGGGGGGTATTCCCCACGTGGAGTTAGGAGGTGTCGTTCCTAATCCCCGTCTGTCCCTCGTCAGAAAAGGTATTGCCCTCTGTAAGGAGCAGCAGGTCGACTTTATCCTTGCCGTAGGCGGTGGTAGTGTGATTGACTCCGGTAAGGCGATTGGCTATGGTGTTTGCAACGAAGGTGATGTATGGGATTTCTACCTCCGTAAGAGAGAGGCTGTCGCTTGTCTGCCCATCGCCTCTGTATTGACGATTCCCGCAGCGGGCAGTGAGATGAGTGAGGCTTCTGTGATCACGAATGAGGACGGTGACGTGAAACTGGGCTATTCCAACAATATCAGTCGTCCGAAATTCGCCATCATGAACCCCGAGCGTACTTATACGCTGCCTCCTTATCAGACAGCGGCAGGTGTGACGGACATGATGATGCATACCATGGAACGCTATTTCACCCATGACGGTGACATGGACCTGACAACGGCTATTGCCGAGGCTGTGCTGCGTACGATGAAGGACAGTGTCTTCTATGTGTTGAAGAATCCAGAGGACTATCGTTACCGTGCCCAGATCATGTGGGGTGGCAGTATTGCCCATAACGGACTGACAGGCTGTGGTATCCGTGACGACTGGGCTACCCACCAGCTGGAGCATGAGCTGAGTGGTATGTTCGACGTGACCCATGGTGCTGGTCTTGCCGCTATCTGGCCCAGCTGGGCTCGTTATGTCTATCAAGAGGATGTCAGCCGTTTCGTCCGCTTTGCCGTCAACGTGATGGATGTGCCCAACGACTTTACAGACCCTGAGGGTACTGCCCTCCGTGGTATCGAGGCGATGGAGCGTTTCTACCATGCCATCGGTATGCCCATCAATATTCATGAGCTGATTGGTCGTGAGATAACGGACGACGAGATCAAGGAAATGGTTCGCAAATGCAGCTTTAACTATACTGCCACCAAGGGATGTTTCAAAGTGTTGAAGGCAGAGGATATGGAGAAGATTTACCAAATGGCTAAATAAAAATCATTCTATGAGAAAACTTTTTGTCGCAGCAGGACTGCTGATGCTGTCCATGCCAGCACTTGCCACGAAACTGATAGGACTGAAAGTCATTGACAAGGACTATCTGATGATACAGTTCCGGGATGGAGAGGTGCATTATCGGGATAATGGCACGGGTAAGAGTGCTTATCTGGGTCATTCTTTCGAGGAGGGTGATGATACTCTGTTTGTCTTTGGCAAGCGGTTGAACACTGAGGTGGCACAGAAAGCCAGCCAGTGGCTGATCACTTCCAAGGATGACAAGGCGTTCAAGAAACAGCGCCCGGAGGTGGTTTGGCGGAAGTCAAAACCTATGAATACCGACCATACGCTGACCAGTGAACTGGACCATTGGCTGTTCTTGAAGCTCCCTCGTTCGATGCGACAAGGTTGTACGTATGAGGTGTCTATTCCCAAAGGCATGAATTCCGACCAGCAGACAGCCACGGTGCTGTTTGATGTATGGAACACGCAGTCTGAGGCTGTGCATGTCAATATCATTGGTTACCATCCCGCACAAAACAATATGGCTGCCGACCTCTACCAGTGGTTGGGGGATGGTGGCTCCCGTGACTATCATGCCTGGGAGGGTAAGAAAGTTTACCTCTATGAGGTGAACAACCACAAGAAGGAACAAGTGGGTGCCGTGAAGTTCTGGAAGTCGAACAGTGCTTATAAGGAGGAGGCAGGTGAGAAGAACCTGGTAGGTACGGACGTGTGGAATATTGACTTCCGGCAGATTGTCCCCGGACGTTACCGTCTGGTGGTGGAGGATGTCGGATGCAGTATGGACTTCGATATCGCAGAGAATGTGTATTTCGAACCATTCCACTATTCTGTAAGGGGATATTACTATATGAGACTGGGTGAACCTGCAGATCCTGCTCATGTGTTCCCTGTGCCTCGCCAGCCCCAGTTTATTGCTGATGTCAATCCGAAAGGGTTCAAGATATACAAGACGGACTTGCACCCATGGCATCCCGACTGGCGTAAGCTACAGGGTGACGTGTGGGACGAGCCACATTTCAAGAAACCGGAGGAGTCGGTCTTCTGGCAGCATCGCCTGGAAGGTCATCCGACGACGAACGGAGCGATAGGCGGACACTCAGATGCCTTTGACTGGGACCGCCATCTTGCCCATATCAGCAATATCTACGATATGTTGTTGCCCTATATTCTCTCTGGGGGACGCTTAACTGACGATAATCTGGGTATCCGTGAGAGTGGCAATGGTATTCCTGACTTGATAGACGAGGCGCGTAATGAGGTGGACTTCTTCCTCAGCATCCGCGATGGAGAGGCTTATTCTCAAGGAGTGACGAATCCCAGTGCTGACTGGACGGTGATGTTCCAGGCAGGATGTACCACCATGGCGGCATGGGGAAATGCCGCTAACTGTGCGATGCTTGCCGACGCTTTCCGTATTGCGGGTATCGACAGCTTGCGGAACTACTATACTGATGAGGCTATCAAGGCATACCGCTTTGCCAGTCGGCAGGAGAACCAGCAGTTGGACGACCTGCAGGATATCGGCAGTATCCGTATGCGAGGCAGGGACTTCCGGCAGATGGCTGCCGCTTTCCTCTATAACCTCACCCGTGATCCCGCTTGGGAGAAAATCATGATTGAGGGCAGCGAGATCAAGGATGACCATACTCCGCTGTTCAAAAGGGGTAAGGACGGGTACTATCAGTTATGGGCTGCTGCTGCCTATCTGACTTGTCCTTATGACCGTCATGATGGTGCGTTTTACAAGAACCTCAAGGCGAGTGTCAAGGCACATGCTGCCGCCTATAATATAAATAAGGTTTCGTTGCGTCCTTCACGGCGTGCTGCTACGGATGACCGTTGGCAGACCTCTCAGAATCTCCAGTTGGTAATGCTTACCCATTATCTCACGGATGATGAGGCAGAACGCAGGAAGTTGGAAGATGTCATGTATATGGAGGCTGGATGGAGCTTAGGACGTAACCCCGGCAATATCGTAGAGATGACAGGTCTTGGAGAACGCCATCTGGAGAATGTTTATTCGACAGGTCGTAATGACGGGGCACCAGGTACCCATCCCGGACAGACTCCCTTCAACGGCACAGAGACATGGTCGCCAGGACATAATGGTGGTGACGGTCGTCTGTTGACGAATGCCTGTTACCCTTCATGGAATGAAGGAGGATGGCCTCGTCAGGAGTCGTATTTCAACCAGCGTTACTTCTGGGTGAATGGTGAGTTTACACCTCGTGAGACGATGCGAGGGAAGATGGCATTGATGGCATATTTATATTCTATACGTAACCCGTTGCTGGAAGAGAGCAGGCTCCCTTTCGGCGCTCCCGATTTCAGTAAGATTCAGTCATCCGATTATCTTCCTGCGATAGAGGAAGGTATCAAACAACAGCGAGAGGCTATTCGTCGTATCGTGGAGAATGAGGAAGCTCCTACTTTCCAGAATACGATAGTCGCCTATGAGCAGAGTGGGGTGTTGTTGGACAAGGTGAGCAGTGTCTTCTTCTGTCTGACGAGTGCTGACAAGACTGCTGAAATTACAGAGATACAGAAAAAGGTGATGCCGCAGCTTGCTGACCTGAGTAATGAGATCTCGTTCAACGAGAAACTCTTTCAGCGCATCAAGTATGTGTATGACCATGAGAGAGGGAGTCTGAAGGGTGAGGACCTGAAACTCTTGGAAGAGACCTATAAGGATTTTGTCCGTTCGGGTGCCCTGTTGTCTAAAGAGAAGATGGCACGGATGAAGGAGATCAACAAACGGATCTCCGACCTCCAGCAGGAATGGGGTAATATGTTGCCGGAGGCAACCAACAACGCTGTAGTATGGGTGAACTCGAAAGCTGAGCTTGCCGGTCTTAGTGAGGCAGACATCGCACAGTGTAAGAAAGATGCGGAGAACCGTGGAGGTAAGGCTCCTTATTGTATTGTGATTGTCAATACCACCCAGCAACCGATTCTCGCCAGTCTTGACAACCGTGAGTTGCGCCGTAAGGTGTATGAGGCTTCCGTCCATCGTGCTGACGGTACAGGGAAGTATAATACTTTTCCCATTGTGGTGGAGCTGGCAAAGCTGCGTGCCGAGAAGGCGAAACTGATGGGTTATAAGAACTATGCGGCGTATTCATTGGAGAACCGTATGGCTAAGAACCCAGAGAATGCTTATGCGTTCTTGAAACAGCTCATCAAGGAATATAAGCCAAAGGCTGATGCGGAGACCAAGGCGATAGAGACTTATGCCCGTAAGACGATGGGTAAGTCATTTAAGTTGGAACCCTATGATCGTTTCTATTATTCCGCGAAGATGAAGAAAGAGCAGTTCTCTTTGTCAGAGGATGATGTGAAACCATATTTCAATGTCGACAGCGTACAGCAGAATGGAGTGTTCTATGCCGCTAACCGTGTCTATGGACTGACCTTCAAGCGTCGTCATGACATCCCCACCTATCATCCGGATATGAAGGTGTTTGAGGTCATTGACAAGGATGGCAAGACGCTGGCTCTTTTCTACAGTGACTATTTCCGTCGTCCTACCAAAAGAGGTGGGGCATGGATGAGCTCGTTTGCCAAGCAGAGTCATTTCCGTCATCAGAAACCATTAATTTATAATGTGTGCAACAATGCAAAGGCTCCTGAAGGACAGCCCAGTCTGTTGTCATGGGACGAGGTGACGACACTCTTCCATGAGTTCGGACATGCCTTGCATGGCATCCTCTCCAATTGTGAGTATAACGCATTGAGTGGTACTGCCGTGGCACGTGACTTCGTGGAGATGCCGTCGCAGTTCAATGAGTCCTTCGCCACCATTCCGGAGATCTTCGACCATTATGCGAAGCATGCCGTGACAGGGGCTTCCATGCCTGCCGATTTGAAGGGTAAGATGCTTAACTCCATCAATTTCCACTCAGCCTATGCTTTAGGTGAGAATCTTGCCGCCACTTGTCTGGACATGGCATGGCACATGCTCAGTGAGGAGGAGATTCCCACGGCAGAAGAGGCACCAGCCTTTGAGCGTAAGGCATTAGAGGCTGTCGGACTGCTGGATACGCAGATACCTCCCCGTTATTCTACTTCCTATTTCAATCATGTATGGGGTGGTGGTTATGCGGCAGGTTATTACAGCTATCTGTGGACGGAGGTGCTTGCCGTGAATATTGCTGACTGCTTTGCGCAGCGTGGTGCCCTGAAACCTGCAGTGGGTCAGTCGTTCCGTGATAAAATCATCAGTCGTGGTAACACCCGTGACCTGATGCAGATGTTTACCGATTTCACAGGTCTTCAGGCTCCTGATGCTGCGGGATTGCTCAAGGCAAGAGGTCTTTGAGAGTTTAGAGTTGAGAGTTTAGAGTTATGGCAACAGTAGACGATAAGAAAGTGATATTCTCGATGGTCGGTGTGAGCAAGACCATCCAGCAGAATCAGAAACAAGTGCTCAAGAACATCTATCTTAGTTTCTTTTATGGAGCTAAGATAGGCATCATTGGTCTGAATGGTGCTGGTAAGTCAACCCTGATGAAGATTATCGCAGGTCTTGACCAGCAGTATCAGGGGAATGTGGTATGGAGTCCCGGCTATAGTGTGGGTTATCTGCCACAGGACCCTCCTTTGGATAATACGAAGACGGTTAAGGAGAATGTGATGGAGGGTGTACAGCATGTGTATGACGCACTGGCTGAATATGATGATATCAATGTGAAATTCGGATTGCCAGAGTATTATGAGGATGCTGACAAGATGGAGAAGCTGATGGCTCGTCAGGCAGAACTGCAGGATATCATCGACTCTACCGATGCATGGAATATGGACTCAAAACTCGACCGTGCCATGGCTGCCCTGAACTGTCCTGCCGGTGACCGTAGTGTCGAGAACCTGTCGGGAGGTGAGCGCCGACGAGTGGCTCTCTGTCGTCTGTTGCTGCAAAAACCCGATGTGCTGTTGCTCGATGAGCCTACCAACCATCTTGATGCGGAATCAATTGACTGGCTGGAGCAACATCTGCAGCAATACGAAGGAACGGTAATTGCTGTTACCCACGACCGCTATTTCCTCGATGATGTGGCAGAGTGGATCCTTGAACTCGACCGCGGAGAGGGTATTCCTTGGAAAGGCAATTACTCGTCATGGTTGGAGCAGAAGAGTCAACGCCTTGCCTTGGAAGAGAAAGCCGCATCAAAGCGTCGTAAGACCTTGGAGCGTGAGTTGGAGTGGGTACGTATGGCTCCGAAAGCGCGTCATGCCAAAGGTAAGGCACGTCTTAATTCCTATGATAAGATGCTCAACGAGGAGCAGAAGCAGAAGGAGGAGAAACTGGAGATCTTTATTCCTAACGGTCCCCGACTTGGTAATAAGGTAATAGAGGCAGTCCATGTGGCTAAGGCTTTTGATGAAAAGGTTCTTTTCAGTGACCTCAATTTCATGCTGCACCCTAACGGTATTGTGGGTGTGATAGGTCCTAATGGTGCTGGTAAGACGACCTTGTTCCGTCTGATAATGGGACTGGAACAAGCTGACGCAGGAACATTCAATGTGGGAGAGACGGTCAAACTCAGTTATGTCGATCAGCAACACAAGGATATTGATCCCAATAAGTCTGTATATGAAGTAGTGAGTGGCGGGAATGAGACTATCCGTATGGGTGGTAAAGATGTTAATGTGCGTGCTTATCTGTCCCGTTTCAATTTCAGTGGTGCCGATCAAGAAAAGAAATGTGGGGTGCTCTCAGGTGGTGAGCGTAACCGTCTGCACCTTGCTATTGCCCTGAAACAAGAAGGTAATGTCCTACTACTCGACGAGCCTACCAATGATATCGATGTCAATACGCTCCGAGCTTTGGAGGAAGGTCTGGAGGCTTTCGCCGGTTGTGCTGTCATTATCAGTCACGACAGATGGTTCCTGGATCGTATCTGCACTCATATCTTGGCTTTTGAGGGTGAAGGGAATGTCTTTTATTTTGAGGGCAACTACTCCGAATATGAGACAAATAAAGCTCAGCGCTTAGGATTGGAAGAACCTAAACGGGCACGCTATCGTAAATTGATGGAGGAATAATCTACTTCAGCAGGAAATATCCCACGTGGTGGGTGTCTTCTTTGTCATTGAGGGTCCGTAGTTCATAGACACCCTTGGGGAGGTCTGAAATAGAGACTACGTGACCGAAAGGCTTGATGGCTATGATATTACCAGGCATCGTATAGATGGCAAAATGTTGTGCTTGTGGAAGTTCATTGAAATGAGGTACTTGCAGACTATAGCCATCGTTGGGAATTAATTCGGAGTCACTTTCCATGCTGCCAGTGTTGGTGATGACCTGATGAGTGCTTGCAGGTTTGCTCTCAATGCCATAACGGTTTACGGCTGTGACAACATAATTGAGTGGGGTATCATCAGTAGAGCGACGTACAGAGAGTCGCTCATCCATCAGGCGAATAGCTATAAGGTTACTGGCGTCGCTGATATCCACAGGGTAATGAGTGGACGCATAGACATTATAGGTCAGGTAATCGCCATTGCTGGTATCGTTGGCACCGCTCCAATTTAATTCGTCACCGTTGGCGGTATGCTCAATTTGCAAAGATGTGGGAGCTTGTGGAGCTGGTTGGTGAACTTGCATAGGAGGAACAACGGCAGGATATTCGTCGAAGTCACAAACGAAATCGTAAAGTCCCTTTATGTTGTCAGTTAAGAAACGGCTACGGAAATAACAATGTCCGAGTCCTAAGTCACGAGCGACATGCATCTGGCGTTTAATAGCATCCAACGACCAGTTGCCTTCACTACGGATCAGTCGGTAGATACCCAGTCCTGCAGCTATCTCACGCTCATATCGATGTTCACTCCAATCAGCAGCGAAAGGATAATAATGCTTGCCGTCATAATACATCATGGGGTAAAGTTGATCCATCAGTCCGTCTCGTAACCAACCCTGTGCATCCTGGCATACCTTATTATACGCATTCCATCCACCACTCGGATAACGAGTGAGGTCATCAAACTTGCCTAATGGAGAACAACTCAGTTTAACCCAGGGCTTTAATCCTTTGACTTTCTGGTGGATAGCACGAACGATACGGGTGATATTCTCACGGGCCTGTTGGCGAGAGATACGTAACGGATAGGTCTCAGGGTAACGGATATAGTCGAGGTGGATGCCATCAACATCATATCGTCTGGTAATCTCTTCACAGATTGACGAGATATAATCAGCTGTCCGTGAGTCCTCTGGAATCATGCAGGCATCCTCCCCGATACGGCGTATCAGTTCAGGATGCGTCTGACGTAGTTTCTTGGCACCATAGCTTTTCCATTTACCAGTGGGTACTGTAACCACCCAAGCATGCAGTTCCATCCCTCTTTTATGGGCTTCCTCTATGGCAAACTGCAAGGGGTCATAATTTGGTGCTGTGCCGAACGTGCCACTGATGCATCCGTCCCAAGGTTCAATACGGGAAGGGTAGGTGACAGTTCCGCGAATACGTGCCTGGTAGAGAACAGTATTTACATGAGCACATTTCAACTGGTCAAGAATACGGCAAAGTTCTTGCTTCTGTTTTTGTTCAACTGCACCTGATGTCCCTTTGGAACTTGGCCAGTCAAGCCCCTCTAAAGTGGTAAGCCATACGGCGCGAAGTTCCTGTTTGGGTTGAGAACTCAGCGTCAGAGCACCCAGTAAAAGGAATATGATGAAAGCATATTTTTTCATATTGTTGTTAATTTTGGGTGCAAAGATACGAATTAATTAGGAATTATTAGTATCTTTGCAGTCAGTTTTAAAAATATAAAAAACAATGATATCATTTACTTTAAGTTTAATAGCTCTTTTGTTAGGCTATTTGCTTTACGGACGTTTTGTAGAGCGTGTGTTTGGTCCAGATGACCGGGAAACTCCTGCCATTGCCAAGGCTGATGGTGTGGACTTTATGGTTCTTCCCCCTTGGAAAATTTTCATGATACAGTTTCTGAATATTGCCGGTACGGGTCCTATCTTCGGTGCCATCATGGGTGCCAAGTTCGGTCCTGCAGCCTATTTGTGGATTGTGTTAGGTTGTATTTTCGCCGGTGCTACCCACGACTACTTCAGCGGTATGCTTTCCGTACGTCATGGAGGTGCCAATCAGCCTGAATTGATTGGTACTTATCTTGGTAAGACAACAAAGAATGTCATGCTGGTATTCTCCGTATTCCTCTTATTGATGGTTGGTGCCGTCTTTGTATTCAGTCCCGCCAAGATATTAGGTGACATGTGGGAACCTGCCGTTGTTGTGGATAGTATGGGGCAGTATACATTCTGGCTTATCATTATTTTCATTTATTATATTATTGCCACGATGCTGCCTATTGACAAGATTATCGGCAAAATCTATCCGTTGTTTGCCTTCTCCTTATTGTTCATGGCAGTAGCCCTGATGGTGATGTTGTTCGTCAAGATGCCAGACATTCCCGAGATATGGGAGGGACTGAGTGTACCAGCTTTGACGCCTAAGAATATTTTCCCCGCATTGTTCATTACTATTGCCTGTGGTGCTATTAGTGGCTTCCATGCCACTCAGAGTCCGCTGATGGCACGTTGTATGAAGCATGAGAAACAGGGGCGTCCCATCTTCTACGGTGCGATGATTACGGAGGGTGTTGTAGCATTGATATGGGCTACAGTGGCAATGTTCTTCTTCTATAACAATCCCACCCCTGGTTATGAGACCATTGCCGGTGGTGCTGCCGCAGTAGGTGATGCCCCCTCAGTGGTGAACCTGATCTGTAACGACTGGCTGGGACTCTTCGGTGGTATACTTGCCCTTTTGGGTGTTGTTGCTGCTCCTATTACCAGTGGTGATACCGCATTGCGTTCCGCCCGTCTGATTATTGCCGACTTCATCAAGGTAGAGCAGCATAGCATCAGCAAGCGTCTTGCCATCTGTGTTCCTTTGTTTGCTGCTGTGATGGCATTGCTGATATGGCAGATGAACGACAAGGAAGGTTTCAACATGATATGGAGCTGGTTCGGTTGGAGCAACCAGACATTGTCTGTTTTCATGTTATGGGCTATCACGGTTTATTTGGTACAACAAAAGAAACCGTATGTCATCACACTGATCCCTGCTATCTTTATGACAGTGGTCTGTGTTACTTTCCTTCTTTCAGAGCAGTTGTTCAAAATACCGGTCGGTATGACCTGGAGTATAGCAGGGTCCACCATGGTGATAACATTGTCATGGTTCTGCCTATGGTATCGTAAATATCAGAATAATCGTCAATAAATCATTAAGCTATGAAGAAGTTTATTTTATTGTTAGCAGTATTGGCAACAACATTGTCTGCCAATGCACAATTTGAGAAGGGTAAGGCATATATCGGTGCTGGACTGACAGGCTTTGATATCAGCAGTCAGGCAAAGAAATTCCATCTGGGTATTAGTGCCAAAGCTGGTTATCTGTTTATGGATAACCTGATGGCTACCGCACAGATAGGTTACGAGCATTTGAAAGACTCTCCCGATGTCTTCACATTAGGTGGCGGTGCTCGTTACTATATTATTCAGAACGGTCTTTACTTGGGTGCAAGCTTGAAGTATTATCATACTGACAACTATAATGATTTCCGACCTGGTGTACAGTTAGGCTATGCCTTCTTCATCAGTCGTACGGTGACCATCGAGCCAGAACTGTATATTGATTTCTCTACTAAGAAATTCGAGGACTCAGCCTACGGTCTTGGTGTAAGTCTCGGTATATATCTGTTCAAAGACCAGTACAAATTGAAAAAGTAAAAAGCTTATGTTAAGTGTTGAAGAGTTAGTAGACCGTCTGATAGACCTCTCTTTTGCGGAGGATATCGGAGACGGCGACCATACTACCCTGTGTTGTATCCCTGAGAATGCGATGGGTAAGTCGCATCTGCTCATCAAGGAAGACGGTATCCTCGCTGGTGTAGAAGTGGCAAAGGAAGTGTTCCGCCGCTTCGACCCAGACATGCAGGTGGAGGTGCTGATGCAGGATGGCGCGAAGGTGAAGAAAGGTGATATCGCCATGATAGTCTCCGGACGTGTCCGTTCCCTGTTGCAGACGGAGCGGTTGATGTTGAACATCATGCAGCGTATGAGTGGTATCGCCACCATGACCAACCGTTATGTAGAGCGCCTGAAAGGAACCCATACCAGAGTCTTGGATACCCGTAAGACAACGCCGGGCATGCGTATGCTGGAAAAACAGGCAGTGAAGATTGGCGGTGGCGTGAACCACCGTATCGGGCTGTTTGACATGATCCTGCTGAAAGACAATCATGTCGACTTTGCCGGAGGTATTGTCAATGCCATAGACCGCTGTCATCAGTATCTCAAGGAGAAGGGACTCGACCTGAAGATAGAGATTGAGGTGCGCTCCTTCGATGAGTTACAGCAGGTACTTGACCATGGTGGTGTCGACCGCATCATGCTCGATAATTTCTCTGTGCCCGATACGAAGAAAGCCGTTGATATGATAGCAGGTCGCTACGAGACAGAGTCGAGTGGTGGTATTACCTTCGATACTATCCGTGACTATGCAGAACAAGGTGTTGATTTCATCTCAGTAGGTGCTTTGACACACTCCGTGAAAGGACTCGACATGAGCTTTAAGGCATGTTAGGAGCCCTTTTTATAGGAACTATGTTGGCTGTTTCCAACGTGAAATATCACCCGCCAGTGGATTACCAGATCACACTGGCGGGCAATTTTGGTGAGCCCCGTCCTAACCATTTCCATGGAGGATTAGATATCAAAACTGATAATGTGGAAGGTAAACACATCTACACGATTGGTGATGGTTATGTGAGCAGGTTGACCGTTGGTATAGACGGCTTTGGTAATGCGGTCTATGTCACCCATCCGGAAGGTTATACGAGTATCTATTGCCACTTGAAAAAGTTCTCTCCTAAGTTGGAGAGGATGGTGCATCGCACCGGGCAGCGTGACGAGAAGATAGACCTTCACTTTACTCCCCTTGACTTCCCTGTTGCCCAGGGGCAGTTGATTGCCATTAGCGGGAATACCGGGCATAGCACTGGACCCCATCTGCATTTGGAGATTCACGATACCAGAACTTGGGATATGATGGATCCATTGGATTTCCTCTCTCCCTTTGTCAATGACTCAGTGGCTCCGAAAGCTCATAGTGTGATGGCATGTCCTGTGGCTGGCGAGGGTTCTTTTAATGGAGGTAGTAACAAACAGACCTTCGGCTTCTCCTCTAACCATATTGAGCAGGAGCTGACGGCATGGGGAAAGGTGGGTTTTGCCCTTTGGGCTGACGACTATATGCAGAATATTTATAACCACTATGGTATCCGTGAGACGATATTGATGGTAGACGACAAAGAGATTTTCAGATCGAACGTATGTCGTATCCCGGTATTCAGTAACCGTCAGGTGAACGCATGGGGTGACTATCAACACTGGCAACATAACAAAACATGGTATATGCGGTCGTATATCCCCAAGGGTGTTACCTTACCGATCCTGCATGCAGATGAAAACAACGGCTATGTGCTGTTCAACGAGGAACGCCCATACCAGTTTACTTATATCCTCCGAGACTTTATGGGAAATGAGTCCCAGTATGCGTTCACTGTGATGGGGAAAAAGCAGGAAATCCCAGCAATATCTCCTTTATGCTATAATGTGCGATATGACAGACTCTCCCTGATCTCCCTGCCAGGCATGCAGTTGACTATCCCTGCAGGAATGGTGGAAGAGGGTCTGGCGGTCGTTCCTAAGGTAGACGAGGGGAGTGTCTCCAAGCGTTACACCTTTTCCCAGCAGCCCTGTCCGTTATTCGGATGGGCGGAGCTGAGTATCGCCATTCCTCAAGGAGTGGATACCTCTCGTCTCTATATTGACAGTGGGGGGCACGACATGGGTGGCGTTTGTCGGGATGGTTGGATTACTACTCGTATCAGGGAACTGGGTGCCAGTTATGAATTGAAACTAAAAGATTAAAAGAATAAAGTATGAAAAAGATTCTAATGTTGGCGACTGTCATGGCAATGGTGGCAACAGCCAACGCATGTACCAATTTGATTGTAGGTAAGAAGGCAAGTGCCGACGGTTCCGTCATCTGCACTTATAATGCGGACTCCTATGGTTCTTATATGCCTCTGTACCATTATCCTGCCGCTAAGCACCAGAAAGGTGACAAGCGACAGGTCTATGAGTGGGACACCAACAAGTACCTGGGAGAGATCGACGAGGCTTTGGAGACCTATAATGTCGTGGGGAACATCAACGAATGGCAGGTGACCATCGGTGAGACGACCTACGGTGGCCGTGAGGAGATGGTGGACTCTACGGGTGTCATCGACTACGGCTCACTGATCTATATCACCCTCCAGCGTGCCAAGACGGCACGTGAGGCTATCCGTATCATGACGGCATTGGTGGAACAGTACGGCTATTACTCCGAGGGTGAGACCTTCTCCATCTGTGACCCCAACGAGGCATGGATCATGGAGATGCAGGGCTGCGGTCCTGACCGTTCCGTCTCCAAGGAGCGTACCGTATGGGTGGCGATGCGTATTCCCGATGATGCCATCTGTGCGCATGCCAACCAGAGCCGTATCGGTAAGTTCAATATGAAGGACAAGGAGAACGTGCTCTATTCGAAGAATGTCATTAAGTTCGCCCGTAAGAAGGGATGGTTCACCGGTAAGGACGAGGACTTCTCATGGAAGATGGCGTATGCCGCTCCCGACTTCTCGGGTCGTCGTATCTGTGATGCCCGTGCCTGGAGTTTCCTCAACCATCATAAGAAAGGAATGGAACGTTACCTGCCATGGGCTTTGGGACTTGACAAAGACGCGGAGGACATGCCCCTTTGGGTAGTCCCCGACCATAAGGTGAGTGTCGAGGATGTCATGAACGACATGCGTGACCACTACGAGGGCACCGCCATGGCGATTGACTCTGCCGACGTGGGTGGCGGTATCTGGCAGATGCCGTATCGTCCTACCCCTTTATATTATAAGGTGGACGGTAAGAAATACTTCAACGAGCGTCCTATCTCCACCCAGCAGACCGCCTTCTCCTTTGTGTCACAGATGCGTTCCTGGCTGCCCCGTGAGGTGGGAGGCTGTTTCTGGTTCGGTAATGACGACGGCAATATGGTTGCCTACGTCCCCGTCTACTGCTCGATGACCCGCCGTCCAGAGTGCTTTAATGCTCCGGGTGCCGATGATATCACGTTCTCTGACAAGAGTGCTTTCTGGGTATGCAACTGGGTGAGCAATATGGTGTATCCCCGTTACTCGGCAATGTTCCCTGACCTGAAACAGGTACGTGACTCCCTGCAGCATGCCTATCTCACCCAGCAGCCTGCCGTAGAGGCAAAGGCAAAGGGTATGGCTCCTGCCGAGATGCAGAAATACCTCAACGACTACAGCATCCAGCAGGCACAGCAGATGCTGGCACGCTGGAAGCAGTTGGCGACCTTCCTCATCGTCCGTCATAATGACATGGCATGCAGACCCGTGGATGCCAACGGACGGTTCTTCAGGGATAAGTATGGCAGAGGAACTAAGGTCGAGCGTCCGGGTTATCCGCAGCCGTTTGCCCGCCGTCTCGTCAAGGAGGCGGGTGAGCGTTATGCGACACCAGACTAAATAAAGAAAAAGTGGAACTCAGACGAGTTCCACTTTATTTATGTCTTGTTCCATCTCACAGTAGTGACAGGTCAGGATGCCGTCCGTCACATGGAAATGGGTGAGCATCGGCTCATTATTCGTGATACACTTGGGATTGTTGCACTTCACGATGCCCCGTATCTCATCAGGGGTGCGTACCGGTTTCTTCTCCACCACCTCGAAGTCATGGATGATGTTCAGCACGACATTAGGGGCGACGACGGACAGACGGGATATCTCCTCATCCGTAAACCATTTGTTCTCCACCTTGATAAATCCCTTCCTTCCCAGTTTCTTGGAAGGGAAGTTATAGCCGATGGTCACTGGTGTTCCCAGGTCGGCAAGTTTCAGTAACTGTGCCACCTGATAAGTCTTCTCAGAAGGTATGTGGTCTATTACGGTGCCGTTCTCAATGGCGGCAACGAGCATCTGGTTCTTGTTCATTGTATTATCGTTTTGTCGTTCTTTACTTCGTCTAAGCTGATACCGAGTACGTCACAGAAGATTGCCTCACGGGCAAAGAGACCGTTGCCTGCCTGCTGGATGTAGTAGGCATGCGGATTGTCATCCACGTCATACGCAATCTCGTTGACACGGGGCAGCGGGTGCAGGATCTTCATGTTAGGCTTGGCAAGACGCAGCATATCGTTGTTGAGGATATACACGTTCTTCACCCGCTCATACTCCATCAGGTCGGAGAAACGCTCTTTCTGTACCCTCGTCATATACAGGATGTCGGCATCAGCTATCACTTTCTCGTTGAAGGCGGTATGCTCCTGGAACTTGATGCCGTGTTCCTTGCAGTAGAGCTTATACTCGTTAGGCATGGCGAGCTCCTTGGGAGCCACGAAATGGAAGGTGGGGTTGAAATGGCGCATCGCCATGATCAGCGAATGCACGGTACGACCGTATTTCAGGTCACCAACCAGGTAGATGTTGAGGTTGTCCAGTGTCCCTTGTGTCTTATAGATGCTATAGAGGTCGAGCATACACTGTGAGGGATGCTGGTGAGCACCGTCGCCAGCGTTGACGATAGGTACCTCAGTGACCTCAGAGGCATACTGTGCGGCACCCTCGATGAAGTGGCGCATGACGATGACATCGGCATAGTTGGCAACCATCGAGATGGTGTCTTTCAGCGTCTCTCCCTTCGTACCGCTGGTAATCTTCGGGTCGGCGAAACCGATCACACGGGCACCGAGGCGGTTGGCGGCAGTCTCGAAACTCAGACGGGTACGGGTGGAGGGCTCAAAGAAGAGGGTGGCGACCACCTTACCCTTGAGTATCTCACGGTTAGGATGTTTCTCAAACTCTTGTGCCATCTCAATCATGTAGAGTATCTTCTCACGAGTGAGGTCGGCAATGGTTACAAAGTCATGCTTTTCCATATAATGTGTTCCTATAGGTTTTTCCTGCAAAGGTACAAATAAGCGGTCAAAATGCCAAATATATTTGCCGTGTTTTTATTGTTTCCCTGTCTTTATTGTCTTACTTTTCCTTTTAGGACACTAGTGTCCCCTGTCTCTTTTCATTGTAAATCAAATTGAATTACAAAGTAAATCAAATTGATTTGCAGTGTAAACTAAGGTAGATAGCAATTCTCCGCATGGAGGACTTCACTCGTTTTTATACGCATTTTAAGGGCAGAAAAGCCTTTCCTTGTCACCCTTGTCACCTCGTTGTTACCGTAACGACTTGTTTTCCAAATACTTTTGCAAGGCGGCAACGGTTGCAAGGGTAAAAAAATACATGTAGTGTAATGTGGGACTTCAAACTTGCCAGGAACGCCTCAATTATGAGAAATGAGCGAAGAAATTTGGCATTTTGCTCACTTATTTGTACCTTTGCAAACTATAAATACATAAAAGAATGAACATCAAGACAGCAGAATTCTCCCTGAGTGCCCCCATGGTGAGTATGTGTCCCAAAGACACGAAGCCAGAATATGCCTTTATCGGTCGTTCCAATGTGGGTAAGTCGAGTCTGATCAACATGCTGACGAATAACAAGAAACTTGCCAAGACCTCGGCAACACCGGGTAAGACCTTGTTGATCAACCACTTTATCATTAACAAGGAGTGGTACCTGGTCGATCTCCCCGGTTATGGCTATGCCAAGCGTTCGAAGAAAGAGGTGGCAAGGCTCGATCAGATGATTCGCGGCTATATCCTGCAGCGGGAGCAGCTGGTAAATGTCTTCGTACTGGTGGATATCCGTCTGGAGCCCCAGCAGATAGACCTGGAGTTTATCGACTGGCTCGGGCAGTCGGGTGTTCCCTTTGCCATCGTCTTCACCAAGGCAGATAAGTTGACGGCGAACAAAGCGAACCAGAGTGTGGAGGCTTATCAGAAGAAACTGCTGGAGACGTGGGAGGAGCTGCCCCCTGTCTTCCTCACATCGGCAGAGAAGAAACAGGGTCGTGATGAGGTACTTGACTATATCGAGCAGATCAATCGAGAATTGAAGGATTGAAGAAAAAGCATGGCTAAGGATACTCCATACGTTGACGTACAGAACCTGTCGAAGTCGTTCGGTGCACTGAACCTGTTCAGTCATATCAGTTTCAGTATTGCCGAAGGACAGAAGGTGGGTCTGATTGCCAAGAACGGAATGGGAAAATCCACGTTACTCTCTGTACTTGCAGGTAAGGAAGGACACGATACGGGCGATATCATCTTCCGCCGTGATCTGACGATCGGTTTCTTGGAACAGTCACCCCACTTCGACCCACAGGAGAGCGTGCTGGATGCTTGTTTCAACCACCATGGCGAGGAGGAGAAGGTGTTGAAGGCGAAACAGGTGCTGACGCAGCTGAAGATACGTGACTTACAGCAGCCCATGGGACAACTGAGCGGTGGACAGCAGAAGCGTGTGGCACTTGCCAATGTGTTGCTGATGGAACCCGACCTGCTGATCCTTGACGAGCCTACCAACCATCTCGACCTGGAGATGATAGAGTGGTTGGAGGGGTATCTGGCTCGTGGCAACAAGACACTGCTGATGGTGACGCACGACCGTTTCTTCCTCGACCGTGTCTGTTCCGTCATCCTGGAGTTGGACGACCATACCATCTATACCTATCGGGGTAATTACTCCTATTATCTGGAGAAGCGGCAGGAACGTATCGACAACAAACGGGCGGAGATAGCACGTGCCAACAACCTCTATCGTACAGAGCTGGAATGGATGCGACGGATGCCACAGGCACGTGGTCATAAGGCTCGCTATCGTGAGGATGCTTTCTATGAGTTAGAGAAAGTGGCAAAGCAGCGCATGGAGGAACGGCAGCTGCGGCTGAAAGCGAACAACGTGTATATCGGTTCCAAGATTTTCGAGTGCCAATATATCTCGAAGCGTTTCGATGATATAGTCATTCTCAAGGACTTCTACTATAATTTCTCCCGTTTTGAGAAGATGGGTATCGTGGGGAATAACGGCACGGGGAAGTCGACCTTCATCAAGATGCTGCTGGGACAGGTGCAGCCGGACGAGGGACGTATCGTGATTGGCGAGACCGTCCGCTTCGGCTATTTCTCGCAGGAGGGCTTGCAGTTTGACGAGCAGCAGAAGGTGATAGATGTCATCACTGCCATTGCCGACTATGTCGACTTGGGGAGTGGCAAGAAACTCTCCGCTTCACAGTTGCTGCAGTATTTCCTCTTCACTCCAGAGCAACAATATAATTATGTATATAAGTTGAGTGGGGGAGAGCGCCGTAAGCTCTACCTGTGTACCGTACTGATGCGCAACCCCAACTTCCTGGTGCTCGACGAGCCAACGAACGACCTGGATATCGTGACCCTGCAGATCCTGGAGGAATACCTGCAGGACTTTCCCGGTTGTGTCATCGTTGTGAGCCACGACCGCTATTTCATGGATAAGGTCGTCGACCATCTGCTGGTGTTCAAAGGGCAGGGTGAGGTAAAGGACTTCCCCGGTAACTATACGCAGTACCGTGAGTGGGAGAAGATGGAGTCTAGTTCTTCTAGTAGACCTAGTACTCCTAGTAATACTAGTTCTCCTAGTAATACTAGTTCTCCTAGTTCTCCTAGCAAAAACTACCGCCATGACGACCGCCGCCGTCTATCCTATAAGGAGAAGCGCGAACTGGAACAGCTGGAGCGTGAGATAACTGCCTTGGAGGAAGAGCAACGGCTGCTGGAAGAACAGTTGTGCAGCGGTACCTTGAGTGTCGAGGAACTGACAGAGAAAAGCAAACGTCTGCCTCTACTCAAAGAAGAATTGGACGAGAAGGGCATGCGGTGGCTGGAACTGTCTGAGATAGAAAGTTGAGAATATGATACAACAATATCCATCACAACTGCTTGAGAAGGCTGTGCAGGAGTTCTCCAAACTGCCGGGCATCGGAAGGAAGACCGCCTTACGGCTGGTTCTTTACCAGTTACGGCAAACACCAGAGGAGGTTCAGTCTTTTGTCGAGGCAATTGGTAAAATGAAACAGGAGGTCCACTATTGTCGCCGTTGCCATAATATCAGCGATTCGGATATCTGCCCGATATGTGCGGATAGCCATCGTGACTCATCTACCATCTGTGTGGTGGAGAATATCCAGGATGTGATGGCGGTGGAGAATACACAACAATATGCAGGACTCTACCATGTCTTGGGAGGGGTCATCTCACCCATGGACGGGATAGGACCTGCCGACCTGGAAATAGACTCGTTGGTGGAGAGGGTCGCCAATGAGGATATCAAGGAGGTAATCCTTGCCCTCAGCTCGACCATGGAGGGGGATACCACTAATTTCTATATCTTCCGCAAACTGGCATCCTATGACGTGAAACTGAGTGTCATCGCACGAGGTATCCCTGTCGGTGACGAGCTGGAATATGCGGACGAGGTGACACTGGGACGCTCGATACTTAACAGAACACCCTTTGAGGGGAAATAAATCATAAGAAAATGAAACAGACACATAATATATTAATGGGTGTATTCGTGGGGGCATTTGCCTTTGCGTTTATCGTCCTTCTTGTCTTTGAGACGGGACTTCTGGAGCAGGGAACCGCAGTCGGGGATTCCCAGAAAGAATTTGTTATTACGGTCGTCATGGAATTGATGACCCTGGTACAAATATGGCTCGCCCTTCGACTGTTTAAGTTCAAACAGATACACCAAGACTTGATGAGCAGGAAAGAGATGGCTCTGCGGAAATGGGGTGTCCTCAGACTGGTACTCCTTGATATACCTTTGGTGGCTAACGTCCTTTTCTATGAGATATTCATGAAACCGACTTTTGGCTATCTTGCCATTATCGTGTTGATATGCCAGCCTTTTGTCTATCCTTCAATGGCTCGTTGTGAGTCGGAGGTGAGACAGGAAAATGAAGATGAGCATGAAGAAAATAACAATCGTCATAGTCAGTTATAACGTCCTGGACTATCTGGTGCCGTGTATCGATAGTGTCCGTAAGGCGACGGAGCGGCTTGACGCTGAGGTTGTTGTTGTTGACAACTGCTCGAAAGACAGCACCGTGAGCTACCTGAAAGAGCATTGCCCGGATGTTCGTCTTATCGCCAATCAGGAGAACATGGGCTTCTCCCGTGCAAACAATCAGGCAATCCGTCAGTCGGAGTCAGAATATGTGTTGCTGTTGAATCCTGATACAATAGTCTACGAGGATACCATTAGCTCTTGTATTGATTTTCTCGATGCTCATCCACAAGCTGGTGGGGCAGGGGTGCGGATGCTGACTCATCTTGGTAATCCGGCCCCCGAATCACGGCGTGCAATTCCCACACCATGGGTGGCTATGCTCAAGATGTTGGGCTTTTCCCGTCGTTATTACATGAGTGACTTACCATGGGACGAACCTTGTCAGATAGAGGTCGTCAGCGGAGCATATTGTATGTTGCGGCGTAAGGCATTAGACCAGATCGGTCTTCTGGATGAGGACTTTTTTATGTATGGGGAGGACATTGATTTGTCATACCGTATGATTCATGGAGGTTGGCAGAACTGGTATTTACCATACGATATTATCCATTATAAAGGAAAGTCAACCCAGAAGTCGTCATTCCGTTATGTTCATGTGTTCTACCAGGCGATGCTTATTTTCTTCCGTAAGCATTATGGTCATTTGAGCTTTTTGTTCTCGTTACCTATCCAGGCTGCTATTTATTTCCGCGCATTGTTAGCGCTGTTGCAAATGATGGGAAGACAGCTGCGCCGTTTCGTGAATCCTCATAAAGACTATTATGGAAAAGGTTAGACTTAGGGCTATCGAGCCAGAGGATTTGGATCTCCTCTATACTATTGAGAATGATGTGTCTCTGTGGAATGTGGGGACAACAAATGTACCTTATTCAAGATATACACTCCACGACTATATCGCCCATGCCAATGATGATATCTATAGCGACCGACAGGTACGTTTAATCATCGAGAATGACAAGGGGGAATTGGTCGGAATTGCCGATGTGGTGAATTTTGACCCTCAGCACATGCGTGCGGAATTGGGAATCGTTATACAGTCTGCGTATCGCTGCCAGGGTTATGCCACTGCCGCCATCGAGGAAATGTTACATTATTCTTTGAGAGTGCTTCACCTTCATCAAGTCTATGTGATTGTTGATGAGCAAAACAAGATTGCTAAAAATATGTTTAACAAGTTGGCTTTCAAGGAGTCAGCACGTTTAACCCATTGGCTCTTTGACGGGCATAACTATCATGATGCTATTTTAATGCAAAGGATTTTATAAATTTTAACACAAATTGTTTTGCAGATATGATTTTTCTTCATACCTTTGCACCCGCAAAACAGAAACAGGTGCGTTAGTTCAGTTGGTTAGAATGCCTGCCTGTCACGCAGGAGGTCACGAGTTCGAGTCTCGTACGCACCGCAAGAAAAGAAGCTCATTGAATAGATATTCAGTGAGCTTTTTGTTTAACTAAAGCTTTTAATGTTATGAGACGATTATTCTTTTTTTTGTTGACAGCCGTCACTTGTGGGGTTGTGCAGGCGCAGTCAAAGTGTGGTATCTCCATTCTTGGTGATTCTTACAGTACATTCAAAGGCTATGTCTTGCCGGATAGTAATTATGTATGGTATCCGCAGGAAAAGGCGGAGAATAATGACGTGCAGGATGTGCGCCAGTTGTGGTGGCAGCAATTGATACGTCAGGGCGGCTATCGTCTTTGTCAGAATAACTCCTTCTCAGGTGCTACTATTTGTAATACGGGGTATGACAAGGCTGACTATAGTGACCGCTCTTATTGTACCCGTCTCTGGCATTTAGGGTCGCCAGACATTATTCTCGTCTTCGGTGGAACAAACGACACTTGGGCAAAATCACCGGTCGGAGACTTCAAATATAGCGGTTGGGAATCCGGCGACCTCTACCAGTTCCGTCCAGCCATGGCATATTTGTTGGCTCATCTGCAAAACCGTTATCCCGGTACAGACCTCTATGTGATAATCAACGATATCCTTTCGGATGATATTACCGCATCCATGAAGACCATCTGCGATCATTATCAGGTGCCTTATATACAACTGCATGATATTGACAAGCAATGGGGACATCCTTCCCAGAAAGGAATGCGGCAGATTGCCGATCAGGTAGGAGCTGCGTTGAAGTGATTAGTAGCGGTTGGAGTGCTTGATTCCTTGTATGTAGCACACAATACCTATTATTATAAGAAGCAGACCAATGGACAATAGGAGATTCGTGGTTTGATGCAACAGGTAACTTGCCAATAGTATGAAAGTGCCCGCTACTATCAGCAATATACCTATCAGTGACGCCTGTTTCTTCATAGAATCGTTAAAATTTGCTGCAAAGATAAGAAATAAATTATAAAAGTAATGTGTAATTCATAAATATTTTGTACCTTTGCACCCGCAATTTTGCAAAACATCAAATTATAATTAATTTTTAAGTAGTATGAATCAATACGAAACCGTTTTCATTTTGACTCCCGTTTTGTCTGATGAGCAGACAAAGGAAACGGTCGCTAAGTTCAAGAAAGTCCTCACCGATAATGGTGCAGAGATTTTGAATGAAGAGGCCTGGGGATTGAAGAAGATGGCTTATGCTATTCAGAAGAAGTCTACAGGTTTCTATTTCCTGGTAGAGTTCAAGGCTGAGCCGTCAGTGATTAAGACTCTGGAGACTGCTTTCCGTCGTGACGAGAAAGTGATCCGTTTCCAGACAGTGAAGTTCGACAAGTATGCTGCTGAGTATGCAGAGAAGCGTCGTAACAAATTAGGTAAAAAAGAGGAGGCATAACTATGGCACAAGAAACAGAAATCCGCTATTTGACAGCTCCTTCTATCGACACAAAGAAGAAGAAGTATTGCCGCTTCAAGAAGAGTGGTATTAAATATGTAGACTACAAGGATCCCGAGTTCCTGAAGAAGTTCCTCAACGAGCAGGGTAAGATTCTTCCCCGCCGTATCACAGGTACCTCGCTGAAGTATCAGCGTCGTGTGGCTCAGGCTGTTAAGCGTGCTCGCCAGATTGCACTGCTTCCTTACGTAACTGATATGTTGAAATAAATAAGGAGGAGGACGACAATATGGAAATTATACTGAAAGAAGATATTATCGGTCTGGGATATAAGAACGATATCGTAAACGTGAAGTCTGGTTACGGTCGTAACTACCTGATTCCTCAGGGTAAGGCTGTCATCGCTTCTCCTTCTGCAAAGAAGATTCTCGCAGAGAACTTGAAACAGCAGGCTCACAAGCTCGCTGCTATCAAGGCTGAGGCTGAGAAGAAGGGTGAGGCTATCAAGGGTGTTGCCCTGTGCATCGCTGCTAAGGTAAGTGCTACAGGTCAGCTCTATGGTTCTGTTAATGCTAACATTGTTGCAGAGGAACTGAAGAAGCTTGGTCATGACATCGATCGTAAGATTATCACGATGACAGATGCTAAGACTATCGGTGACTATGTGGCTACCGTTCACTTCCATAAGGAGGTTGAGGTTGCTATCCCTGTAAAGGTGGTTGCTGAGAACGCTCCTGTAGAGGAGAAGAAGGAAGAGGCTGCTCCCGTAGTGGAGGCTCCTGCAGAAGAGGCATCTGCTGCAGAAGAATAATTAAGCTGTAAAGCAGATAATTTATTATAAGTTAAAAGTCTGCACATAGTCAGTATTAGCTTTGACTATGTGCAGTTTTATTTTATCTATCCTCTTCGTAAAGGAAACCTGTACTGTGTATGATGGCAAAAAAGATGAATAACCTGAAAAGGGATAGTATAGATTTTGGAAAAGCGAAAATAGAACCGCTTTTCCAGAGCATCTTCATTCCTACGTTGCTCTCCATGGTGTTTGCTTCGCTGTATACTGTGGCAGACGGTATCTTCGTTGGACAGGGTGTGGGCAGTGACGCGCTGGCAGCAATCAATATCGTCTCGCCTGTGTTTTTGATAACAACAGGCATCTCCTTGATGTTTGGCGTGGGTGTGTCAGTAGTCGCCAGCATTCATCTTGCACAGGGTAACAACAAGGCGGCAGGCATCAATGTCACCCAGGCATTTGAGGTTGCATCGCTGCTAATGATCTTATTGGCTGTAGCGATTTATGTCTTTCGCATACCGTTCTTACGGCTTTTAGGATGCAGCGATGTGCTCATGCAATTGGCACAGGACTATCTTACCCTGATACTTCCCGGTTGTGTGTTCATCATCAGTCAGATGATAGGAACCTTTGTCATTCGTCTTGATGGCTCTCCTAAATTTGCTGCGTCATTAGAGATTATTCCGGGTATTCTGAATATCATTCTTGACTGGCTTTTTGTCTTCCCGATGCACATGGGGGTAACCGGCAGTGCCCTTGCGTCAACGCTTTGTTGTGGTGTCGCCTCGGCCATGGTTATGTGGTATATGTTTTTCCGCTCAAAGACCATCAGGCTCTGTAAACTGAGGCTAACCCTCACCAGTCTTTATCTGACGGTACGAAATATTAGCTATATGGTTCGCTGCGGTTTCTCCTCTATGCTTGGCGAACTGGCAATGTCAATGATATTGCTTGCCGGCAATTATGTATTTATTCGCGAGCTGGGCGAAGATGGTGTGGCAGCGTTCTGCGTGGCATGTTATCTTTATCCCATCGTGTTCATGGTAAATAATGCCGTAGCACAGTCTGCTCAGCCTATCATCAGTTTCAACTATGGTGCAGGCAATACCGGTAGGGTACGGGAGGCTTTCCGGCTTAGTCTGCGTACAGCGGCAATCTGTGGAGTACTGGCAACATTGGTTCTGATACTTGGTGCTAAACCACTTATCGGTCTTTTCCTTCATGCTGGCAGCAGGCCCTATGAGATTGCCATAGCAGGACTTCCATGGTTTGCTGTCTCAGCGATATTCTTTGCCTTGAACGTCGCCATTATCGGATATTATCAGTCCATTGAGCAGAATACCCGGGCTACGGTATATATGCTTCTTCGTGGTCTGGTATTCCTTGTACCAGCTTTTATTCTGATGCCTATGCTTGTCTTTCCACAAGGCATGTGGCTTGCCGTCCCTGTTTCGGAATGTCTGACGTTAGTAGTGATACTGTTGACAAGACGAAGAACTGTTTTAAGTAATTGAAACCGGATCGTTTGAAGGCATATAGAATAAAGCATGGCGATACAAATAACATATAGACGAACCAGCAGAATGTCGATGCGTATCGTGAAGAATGGAGATGTGCATGTGTCAGCTCCAATCGGTATGCCTAAACGGGAGGTGGTACGGTTTATCGAGGAACATCGTGAATGGATAGGCAAGGCACGGAAAAAGACTTACGAGAATCAGCAGCGCAGAGCCGCATTCTACAGTCAGTTGCCCTTGCAGACAAGGGCACAGGCAGATGAAGCTCTCCGACGGCTGAAAGACATGATAGGTCCGATGGTGGAATACCACTCGGAGGAGATGGGGGTACGCCCCTCGTCAGTTTCTTACAGGGCGATGATTTCCCGTTGGGGGGTGTGCAATGTCAAGAACCGAAGCATCTGTTTTTCAGTCTATCTCCTGCTATTGCCGGAATGGTGTGTGGAGCATGTGGTGGTTCATGAACTGTGTCATCTATTGGAACCCAGCCACAATGCCCGTTTCCATGCTTTGATGGATAAATTTTTTCCCCGTTGGAAGGATGCCCGCAAAGAGACAAGACAAATATGTAAAATGGAAGAATACGATGATTGAAATTCGAGAAGCAACAATACTACAGTCGGTTTCCGCTATGTGAACGACAGCCTGTGGGGTGGGCATCCGATGAAACATTTGATATGGCAAATATTATTGGAGGATGAAATATAGGGGAATCATGCTCATCCTTTCAGCCGTCTTACTAATAGTCCTGGGCAAGAATTTTCATCTGTGCACCATCACTCATACGATAACAGCTATCGTCAGAAAGACTTGGCGTTGGAAGTTGTAGGCATGAATCCTTCTCTCACTTCTCCTGCCATCAGATCAAAGTGCAGAAACTCTGGAGGAGTAGGACTCAGGTCATAATCACTTACCATTTCAGCTCGTCCTGCAGGATCACACCATCCGTCATTGGGCTGTCTGTTTCACCGAAAGCATTGGCCTTATATTGGATGCAGAGCATAGTCAGGTTCTCGCTGCTTGTGTTTTTCAGCGCACGCTTACCATCAGGAGCCACACGGACAATGGTACCTTCACTAACGGGGAAAATCTCGCCGTCAACTTGATACTGACCCTCGCCCTTCAGGATGATATAAAGTTCTTCGTGGGTCTTGTGCGTGTGCAGGAAACCGCTGTCCTGACCAGGAACGAGTGTTTGGAAACTCAGTTCACTGCCTGTAGCACCCACTGCTTGACCAGCAAACACCTTGCCCTTAATCGTCACGTTCGGTCCCATCGGCAGCACATGCTCGATAATCTCGTCCATCTTACCCACGCTTACTGCGCTGTAGTTCTTACCCGTCTTAATTGTCTCAATCTGTTTCATTTTTTACTGTTTAATATATTGTTTATTTCCTTATGGCGATAAATTCAGAGCCTGAATATCTTCGCAACCTGTTCTTAACTGGGTGCAAAAGTACGGCAATTTTTTTATTCCCACAAGAAGGCACCACAAAGTGACATAGTTACCAAAAAGTAGGAAATGTGATGTTATCGGACTTCTGCGAAAGTAATATTAACTTAGATTAACTAAGTGTAATTCCGTTACTTGGTAACTATTTGTTATCTTTGGGGCAAAATCAAAAGTTATGGCAGATATTAAAACAGAATATTTAGCATGTCCCATCAGACAAGTCATCAGTCGTTTTGGCGACAAGTGGTCATTACTTGTGCTATTTCTGTTAAACAGGAGTGATACTGGCGTGTTGCGTTTCAATGAGATGCGCCACTTTATGACTGACTGTTCCCAGAAGATGCTCTCACAGACCTTGAAGAATCTGGAACAGAGCCATCTGGTGTATCGTGAGGTGTTTCCAGAGGTTCCACCACGGGTGGAGTACTCGCTGACAGAGACAGGTCGTTCACTGATGCCGGTCCTCACAGCCCTCATCGATTGGGGTAAGGAACATTTCAATGAAGTGGTAACAGACTGACTTTACAAATAGGACAAAGTATTATTGTCATTAGCTTGTGGATATGGTGGAAAATGGTATATTTGTAATCGAATTTAAATCTTAAAGATAAGAAATGAATATAATATGTAACAAGTGGGTGCTTGCTGCCACCTTTATTTGCTTCAGTTTCACATGTTTGTCGGCCCAGCCAACACGTGAACAACTGGCACAAATCCGAGTCGACAAGGAAGGAAACTTCAAGTATTGGAAAAATGATGCTGCCTCTCTGGCACAGCTGAAGTCATTTGTGACCGCTGTGACTACTGAGGGTAGTGAGCAATATGTTTCCGTGAGAGACCGTCTTGCTGTGTTCGACATGGACGGTACGCTGCTTTGTGAAACGGCACCTTTTTACATGAACTGGCTGGTGATGCTTCACCGTCTGCTCGACGATACGAGCTATACACCCACCGAGGAACTACGGCGCTTTGGTGAAGCAGCTAAGGCAGGTATGTACAACACTCAGCTGATAGACCGTGAGATGGATGACAGGGCTCAGTATGTGCAGGCGGAAATCTTCAAAGGCCTGACGATGAAAGAAATGGACGCATGGCCAACGAAGATCATTGTTTGTTCATCAGGGCCAAACTTCGCAACATTACCCGTGAAGATGTTATCCAGTTTGCTCATGACAATGGCATACGCAGACCAGACTCAATCATCAGGGATGTTGTAGGAGCATTGAAGCATTTCCGTACTATTGCTAAGAAATACGGTGTGTCTGATGAATGGACGGGTAGGGTGGAGACAACCATCATCGGTCATCTGAAAGCATGGGGAGAATGGAAAGAAGATGAGTAGCCTTGTGATAGCCATATTCCTGTTGAGCATCGGAGCCAGTTTTGTGCAGCGCACCACGGGTTTCGGCTTCGGCATCTTCATCATGACGATGCTGCCGTTCTTCCTGCCTACATACGGCGAGGCCACAACTCTCTCTGGACTTCTGGCCATTACCACCTCGGCTGTCATCGTGTGGCGAATGAGAAGCTATGTCACTTGGAAACGACTTTGGCCGATATTGCTGACGTTTATTGTTGTGTCGACCATAGCCATCTTTGCTTTGACCCGCATTGAAGACCACATATTGAAACGGATCCTGGGTATGGCTCTCATCCTTATCAGCATTTATTTTGCGCTGTTCAGCCAGAAGATCAAGTTGCCGACAACCAAACGAGTACAGGTTGGTGCTGGTACACTCAGCGGACTGATGGGAGGCTTCTTTGGCATGCAAGGCCCGCCAGCTGTGCTTTATTTCATCCAGAGTGAGCCTTCGAAGGAACATTACATGGCTATGGCGCAGACCTACTTTCTGATTGGCAATGTGATGATGACCTTTGTGCGCGCCTATAACGGCTTCTTCACCACGACCGTCCTGACAGACTACTGTTTCGGACTTGGTGGAGTCGTTATCGGAACAACCCTTGGAGCCTATGTCTTCAAGCGCATTCCCAATCGCATTTTCCGATACATCGTTTATGCGTATATCGCCATAAGCGGCGTGATTATTCTAATGACAAATTGAAATGGCAATACAGGTGACATACAGGAGAACCAGGAGGCTGTCGATTCCCTCGTTGGAAGGAAGCCAGAAGAGAAATAAGGTAGATATGTAAGATGGAAGAGGATGAAAACGATGATTGTGATAAGAGAAGCGACAAAGGCGCAAGCATCAGATATTGCCCAGCTGATAATGATGGCTATGACAGATGACTGTTGCCAGCATTTCTGTGGAGTAGGGCATGGCTTAG